>Ga0307378_10000340_pt1 | contig 83317 bp, 70 predicted proteins | sample UN1MG_FD_202238 | JGI IMG/M metagenome (GOLD analysis project Ga0307378, IMG submission 202238) | Soil microbial communities from Risofladan, Vaasa, Finland - UN-1 | ecosystem: Environmental > Terrestrial > Soil > Coastal area > Acid sulfate soil | place: Finland: Risofladan, Vaasa | collected... | reverse complement strand
GATTATTACCGGGTCCGATACACAAAAAGGGAAATTCGGATATTTAGATATTCTTGCACTTGATCATGAGAAAAATCTCTTAGTGTCTGATTATGATTACAATATCCTTTATGTTTACAAAAAGGATATGAATGGTATACACCTTTTAAAAAGCTTACCATATAACGAGATAGATCAACTTGCATTCGATACCGAAGGTAACAACTATTCCACTGTATCTGACGGACAGGAAGTGACAGTATCTGATTCACAGGGAAATGTCCTATGCAGTTTTCTGTATAAATCTCCAACCGGTAATTCACATATAATTGATATTGACGACAATAATGTCATTTATATCCTCACAAAGGAAGCCGAAGCGCCAGGTGCTCAAAATGATGAAGCTTCATATCTTAAAGTCATACAGCAGGATGGCACTCTGCTGGATGATATTCCGGTACCTGTGTGGCCCGGGGGTGCGATGACAAAGTATGTTGTTGTGGATGGACCCGGGAATGTTTTTGTCGGCACATACGATTTCACAGGAACAGAATCAGAGGATGATCCTCCGACAGGAGTCCTTATCAGTAAAGTGAAATAGGAGGTGAATTAAACATTTCCGATTCCGCATCAGCAATAAACAGGTTCAGCCGGTATTATAAAAATCCGATAAGAATAAATTCCGGTAAGATTTTAAAATATTTCCAGGACACTTACGTCTATGGTTGTAAAGAGCCTTTGAAATGAGTCCAAAAGAGTCAGAAAAAATTACTACGGCTTATACAGATGAACGGAAACGTCTGCTCGGCTATATAAGAAAAAGGATCTCTGACAGATTTGAGGCGGAGGATATTCTGCAGGATGTCTTCTACCAGCTTACAATTGGATTCAATGATATAAGGAGAATTGAAAATCTGACAGCTTGGCTTTACAGGGTAGCTGATAACCGTATCACGGATCTATTCCGCAAGAAAAGGCCGGTAACCTTTAGCTTCAAAGACAATGCATCGGAAGGAGAAGAGGGTCCGCTGACACTGGAGGAAATATTGCCGTCGGTAGGGACATCTCCTGAAGATGAGGAGCTTAAGGAAATGATATGGGATACCATTGAAGCAACATTGTCGGAATTGCCTGAGGAACAGAGAAACGTCTTTGTTGAAAACGAGTTTGAGGACAGAAGCTTCAGGGAGATATCTGAAAGAACCGGTGTTGGAGTCAATACCCTCATCTCGCGCAAACGTTACGCTGTGCTTGTCCTCAGGGAGAATCTGGAAATATTTTATAAACTATTAAAAGATAAGTAGTATGAAAGCGTTAAATGTATTGAAGTATGTCGGTTTCGGTATTCTGGGTGTTGGTTTCGTAATAGGTGTGATATTTGGCGTCCAGGCTCTCTGGAACTGGCTGATACCTGAACTATTCAACGGTCCGTCCCTTACATTCTGGCAGACTGTCGGTCTGTTCTTCCTGTCCAAGATACTGCTGACGGGGGTTGCACCCGGCGGACGATCAGGGAAGGATAAAAAATGGAAGAAAAGATACCAGGATAAATGCAACCAGAAAGCTGCAGAAGAAGATCAGATAATAATCACTTCCGAACAGGTTTAAGGAGAGGATAAAAGATGATTACCGGATAAAGTCTGATTTAATTGTTTCTGATCCAGGTCCCGCTTATCGTCGATTCGATTTGCGGGACTATATTTTTTTTTGTAACTTTAAAGTATAAGCGGCTTCACAAGATCCATATATTATCCAATGAACAGGGCAATTATTACATTATTGTTCGTTTCAATAAATCCCTTATTATTATCTCAGGAACTGACTCAGACAATCAGAGGTAAAGTTGTTGATTCCCAAACCGAAGCTCCCCTGACCGGCAGTGTTGTGATAATCAGAAATTCTGATCCAATTCTTGGTGCCAGAACGGACGCTGACGGGAATTTTATGATTGAGACTGTTCCTGTGGGAAGACAGACTGTTGAAGCAAGCTATATCGGTTATTTATCCAATTCCCTGGAGAATATTTTTATAACATCAAACAGGGAAACATACCTGTACATAAAACTTGAAGAATCAGTGACCTCCTTAAAAGAGGTGATTATTACTCACAAGCTGAAAAAGGATCAGCCGATAAATGCCAATGCCACGGTATCTGCCAGAACGTTTTCAATAGAGGAAACAGAAAGGTATTCCGGAAGTATTGGCGATCCTGCGAGGATGGCTTCGAATTTCGCCGGGATAGCAACAATTTGCGACCAGCGAAATGATATAGTTATCCGCGGCAATTCACCCCTTGGAGTATTATGGAGGCTGGACGGGATTGATATACCGAATCCAAATCACTTCTCATCCTTTGGTGCCAGCGGAGGTCCGATAAGCATCCTGAACAATAATCTTCTTACTAACTCCGATTTCTTTACCGGTGCTTTCCCGGCAGAATACGGGAATGCTCTCAGCGGAGTTTTTGACCTTAAAATGCGGTCAGGGAATAATATCAAATACGAATTTGTGACCCAGGTGGGCATGAACGGATTTGAACTGGGAGCTGAAGGACCAATAGTCTATAATAAATCTTCCTTTCTTTTAAATTACAGATATTCAACTCTCGCCATTGTTGATGCTATGGGCTTTAAGGTGGGGATAGATGCGATACCGTTTTTCCAGGATGCTTCCTTTAAAATATCTTCGAACAATACAAAACTCGGACAATTTTCGCTGATAGGGATCGGCGGTTACAGTTATGTAAATGACTTTGATTCTGAAAGAGACACTTCGGACCTCAGAAACGGGAAAGGAGAAGATTTCACTTTCGGATCAGGCATGGGTACTCTCGGATTAATACATAAACTTCTCATTAATAATAAAATCAATATCGAAAATATTCTGTCGCTTTCCTATACGATCAGTCATATTTCAGAAGATACCTTTTCCACACTGTTTCCTGAACCATCAGCCTATTACCGTCAGAAATCGGATGAAAGAGGAATTAATTATTCTTCAACTGCCAGGTACAAACCAGATCCGCATAATGTTTTTCAGGCCGGAATAAATCTGAAGATGCTTAAGTTTCAATTCACTGACAGTATTAAATCCGGAAATGATTTCATGGTAAACCTCAACCAGAAAGGTAATTATAACCTTTTGAAATCATTTATTCAATGGCAATATAAATTTACTGATAATTTACTAATTTACAGTGGATTGCATTTCATATTTTTCACTTTCAACAATGCATTTTCGGCTGAACCGCGGGCAGGATTGAAATGGGATTTCAACTCCAGTCATTCCCTGAGTTTCGGTTTTGGATTGCACAGTCAGCTTGTGCCACGTATGTTCTATATTGTTGAAGACGAATCAACGCCCGGTGAATATGATCCATTGAATCAAAAACTCGGATTTTCAAAAAGCATGCATACTGTTGCTGGTTATAACTGGCTCATTTCAAGTAATCTGCGGCTGAAACTTGAAACTTATTATCAGTATTTGTACCAGATACCGGTAAAAGAAGGGAATCCTGCCTATTCAATCCTTAATTTCGGCGATAGTTATTTTGATCAGCTTCCGATTATTGACAGTCTTGTTAATGAAGGGACAGGTAAAAACTACGGCATAGAATTAACCCTGGAGAAATTTCTTGATAAAGGATATTATGCACTCCTGACAGGTTCACTATATGAATCAAAATACAGGGGATTTGACGGAATTGAAAGAAACAGTGCTTTCAACGGGAATTTTATCCTTAATACTCTTGCCGGAAAAGAATTCAATATCGGGAAATATAATTTCCTGAGCCTCGATTTAAAAGTGACTTATGCCGGGAGCCTCAGATACGTGCCCTATGATATTGAGCAGGTTGCACCAGATTATTATATGCAGGTCTTTGACTGGAGCAGAGCATATCAGAATCGCAGAAATGATTATTTCAGGCTTAACGGACGTTTCGGTTACAAACTGATTATGAAAAAATTCAGTATGGAGCTTGCAGTCGATTTCATGAATATTACAAATCACAGGGATGTTTTTACAGAATATTTCAATTCAACAAGCGGTGTAGTTAAATACTCCTATCAGTTCCCTTTCCTGCCGATAGGATTTCTCAGGTTCCAGTTCTGATCCTGCTCAGGGCATTCATTTTGCCTTAAGTTTATTTTATTTTTGACAAAAACTGATAGTTTTTGACGAATGGCAGTTTTATAACCAATAAAAATCACACTTTTGCAGTAAATTCGCATTTGTATCTGAAAATATTCATTAGCTCTCAGACATGGCAGAAATAAAGGATTTACTGGTTGACGGAACTTTTAAGACTCCCCAGATTGATTTCAATCACTTTACCGGAGAACTTATTTTGTCCGGGAAATCTATCCCGGAAAACGTGGCTAAAGTATATGAACCTCTTCTGCAATGGATTGAAGAATATATAAAATCCCCGTGCAAGACTACCAATTTTCGTCTTAATCTTGAATACTTCAATACCGCATCATCAATATGGATTGCCAAAATAATCAAAGCACTAAGCAGGATAAACGAGCCCGACTATGTCCTGCTGATTCATTTATATGTTGATATTGAGGATACCGACACCATGGATCAGGATGATATAAAAGGTATTATGGGTTCGCTAATGGATAATATCGGTGAACCATCTCTGAGTGTAGGTATCAGGATCTATGGCCTTGACGAAAATGGTGCCGTCGTTAAGGAATCGCAGATATTTATCTGATACTTTTCAGTTAACAAATAGTTATGTTCCTTTGTTTTAGTCAGGTTTTTTAGCCTGAATTCAAAGCTGCTATTACCCTGTCTCAGCTACTGAAGCAAAGGATAAGCCCCGACATACGGAATATCTTTTTTAGGACGCTTCAAAAGAATGCTGATTTCTGAGGGTAACGGTGATGCTGCCCCGGCACCCGGGAATTCAGGTATCAGCTGGTAGTTGCCCAGTTTTCTGCTTTTAAAAATGGTATAATCAGAATAGAATGAACTGTGGGCAGAAAACTGCGGATAAAGTCCGTTCAGTCCGGCTGGATTATCCAATCCTATGATACATGTATCATTCCTGGCGGGACTCCATAATATCGTGGGGAATCTCTTCTCTCCTGTCCTTTGGGCATAGACATTATAATCAAGCTGTTTAAGCTGTGGATTTGGCAGCTTTTCGCAAAGCATCTTTCTCTGCCATACATACAACAGAGGCTTATCAAAACCGGCATCACCGGTCAAAAGATTATTTACAAATACATGTCCCTCGCGTTTATCCACATCGGGACCGGTAGCAGGATGCCATCCGAAACGGTCACCTACGGCGCTTCTCTCGCTGCGACTTATACAGGCGGTACTGTTGATAAGAGTGTTCTGGTACATTTTAACATCACAACTGTTAAGTATATGTATTCCCAGGTCACAATTGACAAATACATTACCGGCACATATCGCGCCTTTGGATATCTCAAAAAAGAATCCGCTCTCGCTTGGCCATGTCTGCATATAATTGATTTCATTTAATGAGCTGCCCACTCCTTCAACCCAGTTGTTCAGGAAAAGCCCGTCGACGTTCCCCACGTCGTACCAGATGCCGTTTGAATGAGGCAGATCAGTAACCAGGTTATCAAGACATGTTACACGATAGGACTGATTGAAGATCTTCACTGCTGCAGGATAGTATCCATAGATCTCCTCAATGTTGTTGCGGGTGAAGATATTTTTTTCAAGCATCACATCCGATGAAGCGATTATATAAATGCCTTCCGTACTTGTGTCGCTTACCTTGCAGTTCCTGATGGTAAGTTTATCACCTCTCAGATAGGCTGCCACACGGGAACAGAATGAGATGGTACAATGCTCAAAGGTTGTTCCAATTACATCCTTTCCGTGCTCAGTTTCAGGTGAAATTCCTTCAGGCTCCTTCCCGTCAACCTCAATAGCCCGATAAGCGTACTGGGTAAATGTTATCCCTCTTATTACAGGGCCTTTGTGATCACTGATCTTGCCATGACATTCTCCTGTGATCCTGTGAAGTGCTAAATTGAAAGCGGTTATCTCAACCAGCCTGCTTTCAGGGTCTGTCCCGATATAAACAAGCCCTGATTCATAGTCGATATAAAAGGAGTTTTCATCTACTTCCCCCTCATAACCAGCTGACTGTAAGTATTTTCCATCAATAAACACCATATCGTCGTTGAACCTGTGCATGGGAGTTGACTTTCCGTTCCTGTCACGCTGCCACCAGTTTGCAGGTTTTGAAGGGAACAGGTGGTCCCATTCAGTTGTCCAGAGTCCGTTACCCAGGTTTTTCCATTTATCGGCAACCAATGTACCTTTCACTACAGGTTGCTCATCCAGATATGGCTGAATCGTTATTCCCTGGTTCAAAACAAGATTTCCGGTCCGGTAATTCCCGCCGCGCATTATGATTACATCGCTCGTGTTTACTCTGGCTATAGCTTCTTCAATGGTTGTGGGGTCTGTCAGTGTTTCTCCCTTTGCTTCTTTTTTACCATCAGGTGCAACATAGTAGATTTTACCATTCGTCTGTGGCACCTTCCAGGTTTGCCTTACTGGACCATAAGGGCCGCCTGACGGTTGAGCTAAAACGGCCGATGAAAAAAGAAGACAAAAAACAAACATGCTTATTTTATTGCAGAGCATGGCAATTCTTACTGAATAGATTGATATCATTTTATGGCAATTTAAATAATTAACTACAGGAATAAAGATACAAAGTTTGCCATAGTTTGATTCATGATACAATCCTATAAATTAATAATACATGTATTTTACAATCATTAAAAATACTCATTCCCTGATTGACTTGTCAGCTGATTTAAGTATTTTTAAATTATGAATCAAGGTTATAAGGGAACATATTTCTATATCATGGTTTCAGGGATCTTCCTGATTGTTATAAGTAGTGCGTTACTTTCTGACGGTATGTTTATGGACGGGGTGCTATATGCGACAATGGCAAAAAACCTGGCAAATGGAATAGGTACTTTCTGGCAATCCCACATGTCAGAAATAATATTCCCTGCTTTTATAAATCATCCGCCTCTGGCAATAGGACTGGAGAGTATTTTTTTCAGGATTCTCGGGAATAGCAGGTTTGTCGAGCGTTTTTATTCACTTCTGGCAATAATGCTGACAGGTTTGATAATTGTTTCTATCTGGAAATCTCTTGGCAAAAGATCATCAACCGGATGGCTTCCCTTGTTGTTCTGGATAGTAATGCCTTCAGTTACCTGGGCCACGGTGAACAACATGCTTGAAAATACTATGGGGATATTCATTTGTCTTTCAATTTTATTTTATATTAAAAGCCTGAAGTCCAATAGAATACTTTATATCATTCTTGGGGGAGTGATGCTTTCACTTGGTTTTCTGACAAAGGGTTTTGTAACATTTTTCCCGTTTGTTTTTCCATTCTTCCTGTGGTTGTTTACACGGAAAACCTCATTCTGGTCCGTTATTACTGACTCACTGCTATTAGTGGTTTCAGCCGTACTTCCTTTAATCCTGATGTTTTTGATTATTCCGGAGTACCGGGAAGTCCTGCCGAAATATCTGGCAGTAACATTTGAACTGGTTGGCGGCATAGCAACAAAAGATTCCCGGTTTTATATTGTTTACAGGCTTCTTATGGAATTGCTGCCTTCGTTAGGGATAATCACCATATTCCTTATCTATTGCCACATCAAAAAAATTGGCCTTAATCAGTTAAGCGGCAATCTGAGTCTTGCTGCTTCTTTTTTTTGCCTGGGGCTATGCGGTGTCCTTCCAATAATGATTACAAAGGTTCAGAGTGGTTATTACCTTCTGACAAGCTTGCCATTCTTTGCAATTTCTCTCAGCCTGCTGATAATTCCAAATGTTAAAAACGTACTTGAAAGGATAAATTATAAATCATCAGGTTATAAAATCGCCGGCATTGCGCTGCTTTCAGCAGGCATTATCCTGTCTGTCAGTTTCTCGGGACATATAAACAGGGATAAAAATAAAATCAAAGATATGAGAGTTATTATAGCCAGACTGCCTGAAAGCACCACTATAAATATCCTTCCTGATATGTGGACCGACTGGAGCCTGCATGCATACTATGCCAGGTATAAGAACATAAGTCTGGATCCTGATTTAAATAATAAGCACGAATACCTTCTGATAAATAATGTATTATATTCCGACACAATTGCTGACAGATTTGAGAAAATTGAACTGAGAACCAGCGAATACGAATTATTCAGGAGAAAACAATAAGCAAACTTTCTCTTAACTTTAGTCCGGTTAAATACTATGAAAATAATTATTACAGGAGTCGCCGGGTTTATAGGATCCAACCTTGCCGGCAAATTACTTGAATCTGGTTGTGAAGTAACTGGTGTTGATAATTTCAGTTATGGATTTGAGAGAAATATCAGGGAATTAAAAAAGTCAAAGAAGTTCTTTTTTATTGAAGGTGATATTGGGGATCCGGACTGTCTTAAAAATTATAAATCGGACGTGGTGGTGCATCTTGCATCACAAAAGATCCCCCGATACACGAACGCCTTCAGGACTCTTGAGGATAATTTCAATAACCTTCAGAATATTGTCCGGAAATGTGTTTCTGACAGATCAAAACTGATTTTTGCCTCTACTTCCGATGTATACGGCAAGAATTCCGCGGTGCAATTCTCTGAAACTTCGGATCTTGTTCTGGGACCCACAACAATAAAGAGGTGGGCATATGCAATATCGAAGATTTACGGGGAACAATATATCATTGCCAGTCATGAGGAATTTGGATTGAATTATACAATTGCCAGGTTTTTCGGAGCTTACGGCCCGAACCAGAATCTGACATGGTGGGGTGGTCCTCAGTCTGTATTTATAAATAAAGCTCTTTTAAAGGAGGAAATGGAGATTCACGGTAACGGAAGCCAGACCAGGACATTCACATATATTGAGGATACTGTAAATGGGCTAATCCATTTAATAACAAATGCAAAATCTGACAACCAGATTTTCAATGTAGGGTCCGCACATAATTGTGAGATTTCAATTATCGGTCTGGCAAAGCTGATCTGGAAGCAGATAAACGGTATTAAATCAAATCCGCGGTTCAGGTTTATCCCTTATTCCGATTTTGGCAAATATGAGGATGTAATGGCAAGGGTCCCTGACATAAGTAAAATGAAGGAATATTTCAATTATGAACCTGTCTGGACACTGGAGGAAGGTTTGAAAGAAACAATTGCCTGGCAACGCAAAATTATGGGACAATAAAAATAACATTTGACTATTTTAAATCCTTGCAGTAAATAACAAATCTTTCTGCTTTCTATGAATCTGTACTTTCTTATACCTGTATTTAACGAATCAGCGAATCTTGATCTGTTAGCTGAAAATCTTCAGATGACTCTTCCGGAAGAGAGTAAGTTCTTCCTTTTTGTTGATGACAAGTCAGCTGATGACACAATTGATAAAATTCACAGGTTATTCAATTCAAAACCCTACCATATAATATGTAAAGAAAGGAACCAGGGACCAGGTGACTCCTTTAACCTTGGATTTGAATGGATCCTGGAACATTCTGATGATGAAAAGGATATCGTGATAACTCTTGAAGCTGACAATACTTCCGACATTGATCTTCTGCCTACTATGGTTAGTATTTCAGCATTGAATTACGACTTTGTCCTTGCATCTGTATATGCACAGGGCGGGGGATTTGAAAAATCTTCATTCATCAGGAAACTCATCTCTTTTTCAGCGAATTTCCTGCTTCGATTTATTTTCAATATAAAAATCCAGACCCTGAGTTCTTTTTACAGGATTTATCACATAAGCCTTATTAAGAAGATTAAGCAAAACTATAATTCAATAATTTCTGAAAAAGGATTTGTCTGTATGTTTGAAATTCTATTAAAAGCAATACGGCTGAATGCCAGTATCATAGAAATACCGATGGTGCTGAAATCCCTTAACAGGAAGGATAAATCCAAAATGAAGATCCTTAAAACGATGGTTCAATATATTAATTATGTTTTAAAACTTGGATTCAGAGGCCTCAATTAAAATACAAAATCCCGCAGATCATTGATCGTGCGGGATTTGCTTTTAAATGCAAAATATTCTCTGACAGTTATTTAAGCAATTCAATATCTATATCCTGCTTTGTTGTCTTTCTGCTTTCAACGGTAACACCTTCGATTATACCAAGGACTTCAAAAACAGTCTCTGTATAGGAAGCTACAACCAGGTCATATTCCCCTTCCGCCAGGTAGGCGATATGATAAACTCCAAGGCTATCGACCATGTCGGAGCTTATGGCATTCGGGAAACCATCGATCGGATCATTGGCCTCTTCTGCAATATATTTGTCGGCCACATAGGCATAGATCACTATCCCGGTATTTTCGGGGATATTTGTAACGTTCCCGCGTATTGCACCTGCCTGGTTATCAACAACAAGCCTGATAACCGGCTTCAGTATGTAGCGTGGAGAGGCTGATCCGGTTTTATGTACTGATTTTCTTACATCAAAGTCGGCTGTGATCTCGACAGTTCCGTTTACCGGTACTTTAAAATTTCCAACTCCCTTAAATCCTGATTCAGAACCGCTGGGGACAAACAAAGGCTGTGTGCTTCCGTCATTGAACTCAATGTAGCATCCGGGATTTACAGGTTTTACAGTTCCCACGACTGGTGCATCGACCATGAATCTTATCTGGGTATAGTTTCCTTCTTCAAGTTCCAGACTTCCCAGGAGATTTGTTTCACCCCTGGTAAGTTCAAGAAGATTGAATGTTCGAGGCCCTTCAAAATCTTCCATGGTCAGCCAGCCGCTGTCGCTGGTATGCACCTCGATTTCATTTATGGTGATATATACACCTGAAACAGTGCTGCTATCGATCGGAGAATCAGTGATTGACAGGATCACAGTTCCGGATCCTGTCTGTTCTTCGCATGATATAAAGAAAAGCGGCAGAGTTATTGCTGCAAGAATAAATAACATTTTTTTCATGATTTCTGAGTTTTATATATTTGTTATATTGTAATCATAGAGTCAAAAATATATTCATGAAGATGAACAAATCATGAATTTTTACAGAAATGACTGAAAAATCTTTTTCGTATCGCTGAATGATTTCCTTATATTGTATTTTCTTAAAATATTTTTCTCTTCCGTTATGAACGAAAAGAAGACCCTGATACTTGGACTGGGTAATGATATTCTTACGGATGACGGGATAGGACCCCGGCTTGTGCATGATCTCTCCCGGATATTTCCATCTCAGGATATTACTTTTAATACTGCATCCTGCGGGGGACTTGAGATTATGGAATATATAAAAGGATACCGGAAAGTGATATTTATTGATGCAATAAGGACCATGAATGGCAAACCCGGTGATGTTTATCATTTTTACCCTTCCGACTTCACCGAAACTTCCCATCTGTCAAATCTTCATGATATCAGTTTCCTTACCGCACTCAAAATGGGCAATATGCTGGATCTTGATCTTCCTCCAGATTTGCATATTATTGCAATTGAGATTGTTGAGGACATGGAGTTTAATGAAGAATTTACCCCCCTTGTCAGAGAAAATTATCCCAAAATACTGGAAAAAGTATCTTCACTAGTAAAACAAAGTTTACTATGATGCTTCTAATGCTGCAGGATTAACCGGAAGTTCATCACGGATTGGAAAGAAACCTTTTTTATGGTCTTGTATATGTTTTTTCAGTTATGGGATTGCTGATAATCCATTTTTTTGTAATTTTATAAATAAAGAATCCTTTTTGAATTTTTTTGCAAAGATTTATATATAAGCATTTTAAGCTACTTTCCAATTAATACATAATTACATAATCCAGGAGGAACTTATAAATGAATGAAAAAGAAAAGATACTTATCATAGAAGATGATACTGACCTTATCGCAGCCATCGCAAAAATACTGGAGAACAAGGGTTATACTGCAATTTGCGCATACGATCCTGAGGAAGGCCTGGAGAAATTAAATCAGGATAAGCCTGATCTGATCATTCTTGATGTTATGTTTGGAAGCAAGGGAGAATCAAAAGGCTTTGATTTTGCTCAAAAATTAAGGAATGAAAAACAATTTTCGGATATTCCGATATTAATGATGACGGCAATTAATACGGAAAAGCCATTTTTTAATATCTCACCTGATACTGACGGGGAATTTTTGCCTGTTGATGCTTTTCTTGATAAACCGGTCAAATCTGAAGAGCTTTACCTTAAGGTTGAAGAACTGTTGAAACAAAAAACCAGCAGATGGAATAGATGGCCTCAGAAAGAAAACTAAAAACCTGATCAAGTATTAATTGCGATTGACTTCCAGGTCAATTTAATCCTGTTACAATATCCCATCACCTTAGGTTTTGTATTTATTCAGGGTAAAAGTATTTGTTACCCGGGACACAATCTATGCCTTGTACCGGCATTTTCAATACTTATTGTGAAAAATATTACAATAAATTTTTTTTATTAATATTTTATTTACATTTATTACCGAAGGAAAGAACAGTTAATTAATAAATATTTTAAGACAGATGGAATTCAGTCCAAAAATTGTTGCATTTCTGTGCAAGTGGTGTTCATATACCGGTGCAGATCTGGCAGGAACATCCCGGATGGAGTATAAATCCAATGTGCGTGCCATAAGAGTAATGTGTTCAGGCCGTATTGAACCAACATTTGTGCTCAGGGCGTTTACAAATGGTGTCGACGGAGTGCTTGTCTGTGGCTGTCACCCTGGTGACTGTCATTACCAGGAGGGAAATTATCGTTGCCTCCGCAGGTTCCTGTTGCTGCAAAAGTACATTCAGCAGATGGGGATTGATTCAGAAAGGCTTAAGCTTGAATGGATTAGTGCAAGCGAGGGAAAACAATTTGCCGAACTGGTAAACAGTTTTACTGAGACTATTACTGAACTAGGACCCTGCAAGATCAGGGAGACCATGAAGGTATAATGTTGATATTAAATTTCTTAATATGGAAGGATCTAAACCAAAACTAAAACTTGCCATTTATTGGGCAGCTGCCTGCGGAGGCTGTTGTGTATCTGTCCTCGATGTACATGAAAAGCTTTTTGATGTTGTTGCGGCTGCCGACCTTGTATTCTGGCCTATCGCGCTGGATATAAAATACAAGGATGTAGAGGAGATGCCCGACGATAATATAGATGTAACCCTTTTCAACGGAGCAGTCAGAAACAGCGAAAATGAACATATGGCAAAACTCCTGAGAAGGAAAAGCAGGATCCTGGTTGCCTATGGAAGCTGTTCCCATCTTGGTGGCATCCCGGGGCTCGCCAATTTCTCAAACAAGGAAGAAATATTCAGACGGGTTTATTCTGAAAGTGAGTCAACTGTAAACCCTTCTGATGTGAGGCCTCTTAAGGAATTTGAGGTTGATGAGGGTATGCTCAGCCTGCCTGATTTTTTTAATGATGTGCGTTCCCTTGCCCAGGTAGTTGATGTGGATTATTTCATTCCCGGCTGTCCTCCCCAGACAGAAAGGCTTCTTGAAGTATTCACGGCCATAGTGAGCGGTGCGGAACTTCCGCCAAAAGGATCTGTCATTGGTGCGGAAACAAAAGCCCAGTGCGATGAATGCATCAGGAAAAAGACTGAAAACAAGCGAATTAAGAAATTTTACCGTCCATGGGAAATAAATGATGATGGTGAAACCTGTTTCATGGAGCAGGGAGTCCTGTGTATGGGACCTGCAACACGGGCAGGGTGCGGTTATCGCTGTATTAAAGGTAATGCACCATGCCGCGGCTGTTACGGACCTCCTTCCGGTGTTACGGATCCGGGAACTAAAATGATGTCAGCAATTGCCAGTATTATAGATGAAAAGGAACCGGAAGAGATCAGCAGAGTGCTTGAAGATGTCGTTGATCCTGCAGGATTTTTTTACCGTTTTAGTCTGCCATCCTCAATAATAAGGAGAAAACTGTCATGAGAAGAATTACAATCGATCCCATTACAAGGCTTGAGGGCCACGGTAAAATAGAGATCTTCCTGAATGATGAAGGAGAAGTAAATAATGTATATTTCCAGGTGCCTGAATTAAGAGGTTTTGAAAAATTCTGTGAGGGCAGACCTGTCGAGGAACTGCCGGCTATTGTAGCAAAGATCTGCGGTGTTTGCCCGGGTTGTCACCATATGGCATCAGGCAAAGCAGTTGATGCTGTTTTCGGTGTTGAACCGCCGCCTACAGCAAAAAAGCTCAGGGAACTCTTCTACATGGCACATTTCATTCATAGCCATATAGCTCATTTCTATGCACTTGCAGCGCCTGATTTCGTAGTCGGCCCCTATGCGCCCCCCTCCAAAAGAAATATACTGGGAGTCATTGAAAAGGTTGGCAAAGATATTGGTACTGAAGTCATTAAGCAGCGCCGTCTTGCCCAGGAGATACAGGCGCTCCTCGGCGGGCATCAAACATTTGTGGTTATGAATATCCCCGGCGGAGTGAGAAGAGGACTCTCCTCTCAGGAAAGAGATGATATAGTCACCAGGGCAAACGGTTTCGTGGAATTTGCAAAGTTTACGCTTAAGATATTTGAAGATGTTGTTCTTAAGAATAAAGAATATGTTGATCTAATTCTTAACGGGCCATATTCCCTGAAGCTTCATTCAATGGGACTTGTTGATGCCAATAATAAGGTTAACTTCTATGACGGGAAAGTAAGGGTGGTAGATACCGCCGGAAAGGAATTATGTAAATACTCACCTCCTGAATATCTTGATTATGTTGCTGAGCATGTTGAACCCTGGAGTTATCTTAAGTTCCCTTTCCTTAAGAAAATAGGCTGGACAGGTTTTATAGACGGACAGAATTCGGGTGTTTATCATGCCACACCGCTCTCAAGACTTAATGCTGCCGACGGGATGGCAACTCCGCTGGCCCAGTTGGAATATGAACGCATGTACAGCACCCTCGGAGGGAAACCTGTTCATGCCACGCTTGCAATGCACTGGGCAAGGCTTGTGGAGCTTTTATATTCTGCTGAACGGTGTTTCGAGCTTGCCATGGATCCTGATATTACCGGTAAAGAATTACGTGCACAGCTTGGTCCGATTCCCGGAGAAGGCATCGGAATAGTTGAAGCCCAGAGAGGCACGCTTACCCATCATTACTGGACCGATGACAAGGGCATTGTCAGAAAAGTCAATATTATTGTCGGGACGACAAATAATAATGCTGCTATCTGCATGTCAATCAAAAAAGCTGCAGAAGGTTTTATTAAGAAAGGCGTAGAAGTATCAGACGGAATCCTTAACCTGATTGAAATGGCTTTCAGGGCTTACGATCCGTGTTTTTCATGTGCCACACATAGCTTGCCTGGACAAATGCCGATAATCCTTGAAATACGTGAATCAAACGGTGAATTGAAGCAGCGTTTATTCAGAAGTTAATGCCTTAAATATTAAATACACAGCCAGGTATTTTAAATGTAATCATTAAAAAAGAAATTATGCGAACCGGAGTCTTTTTCTGCCAGACAGATGACAACAGTAAACTTAATATTGATGCGATAGCCAAGTATTCGGCAAATCTTCCTGATGTTGAAACGGTCCAGATCCTCAGGCTGAAACCTCTTCCTTCTGTAATATTTCTTTCCGACCAGATAAAGAAGCATGAGCTGGAAAGAATTGTAATTGCTGGAGATATCCCGGGTTATTACAAACCAGTCTTTACAAGAGCAATGGCCCTTGCGGAAGGCAATACAGATGAAATACGGCTTGCGTCATTCCAGCAACACGGAGCAAGAGGGGAAAATGCAATGGATCGTGCCAAAGCAATTGTTGCATGTGCAACTATGGGAGTACCTTTTCCGCTCGCTGCAGTGCCGGGTGGAAACCCGGTCAACCACGCGACTCTTATCATTGGAGGCGGCATCGCCGGGATTCAATCCGCCCTGGAGATTGCCAACGCCGGCAAGCAGGTGTTCCTTGTAGAGCAAACAGGAACTATAGGCGGTCATATGGCAATGTTCGACAAAACATTTCCCACCCTGGATTGTGCTGCCTGTATCCTGACACCCAAAATGGTATCTGTCGGACAGCATGAAATGATCCGCCTCCTGACCAGGGCGAAAGTTGTTTCAATTTCAGGAAAACCGGGATCCTGCAGGGTGAAGATCAGGCAAAGCGCAAGGTATGTTGATGTAAAGGCGTGTATTGCATGCAATCAGTGCACTGAAGTGTGCCCGGTTAAGGTTAAAAGTGAATTCGATGCAGGCATATCCCTGCGTAAAGCAATCTATATCCCTTTCCCTCAGGCTGTTCCAAACGCATACCTTGTGGATGAAAAAAGCTGCACGTACATTCTTTCCGAAGGCAAGAAGTGTGGTGTATGCGTGAAAAAATGCCCGAAGGAATGCATAGACCTGAATGAGACTGATCATATAATAGATATCGAAGTGGGGAATATAATCCTGGCGACAGGTTATGAACTTATGGATGTCAGCAAAATAGAACAGTACGGCTATGGTGTCTTCCCGAATGTCCTGACATCTCTCGAATTTGAGCGCCTGACAAATGCTTCCGGCACTACCGGAGGAAGGATAGTCACAAAAACAAAACGTTTCAATAAAAAAACAGAGAAAGACGAATGGATATTTTCTCCTGAAGGCATCCCGCCGGCAAGTGTGGCGCTTATACATTGCGTAGGATCGAGAAATAAGAAATATAATCCTTACTGCTCGCGTGTCTGCTGTATGTATTCCCTGAAGTTTGCACACCTGATCAAGGAAAAAGTACCTAATGTTAATGTTTACGAATTTTATATTGATATGAGAGCCTTCGGTAAAGGCTATGAGGAGTTTGCCGAAAGGATAAAACAGGAAGGAACATTTGTTGTACGGGGACATTCAGCATCTGTTGCGATGAACAACGGACAGATGGTGGTAAAAGGAGAAGATATCTTTAATGATACGCTGGTTGAGTTCAAAGTCGATATGGTTGTCCTTGCAGTCGGTCTGATACCTTCACCGGGGACAGAAGAGCTCAGCAGAATGCTGGGAATACAAAGAGATATAGACGGCTGGTACTCAGAACTCGACTACAACGGCAGTCCGACTGATACAGACAAGGGGGGAATCTATGTTGCAGGAATGTGCCAGGCTCCGAAAGATATTCCGGATACTGTGGCACAGGCATCTGCCGTGGCTGCAGGAGTTTTGGGCAGTCTGACAAGCAAAAAAGGGATCGGGCACCTCAGCAGCCTTACACTCAGTGAAATAGAAGCCAAAGCCAAAACCATTCATACAATCTAAGGAGAACCTTATGTCAACAAGAGTAAATCCAACCTTTATTGATAACCTGGACCCTTTTGGTGCCGAGGATGTTCAATTGTGTTACCAGTGCGGTGATTGTTCCACAGTATGCCCTCATGCGGATGAAGTTTATAAATTTCCCCGCAAATCCATGCGCTTTCTGCAGATGGGGCTGGATAAAAAACTTGAAACCACACTGGAACCATGGCTTTGCTACTACTGCGGCCAGTGTTCTGAACAGTGTCCCAGAGAAGCAGACCCTGGTGAAACCATGATGAGCCTGCGGCGCTGGCTTATATCACGCTATGACTTCACCGGCCTGGCCGGACAGTTTTTCAGGTCGAGGACCACGGAGATCCTTGCGATAATCATTGTTGCACTCATGACAGGATGTTTCATGCTATACTACGGATTTTCCGGAGGCAGTATCCATATTTATGACGGCGAAGGAGCATTTCTGCCAAGTCAGTTCATACATAAATTTGATCTTTCCGTGGGAGCAATACTGGCGCTCTTTCTTATTTTAAACGCCATTCATATGTGGTACCTGGTTATGATCAAGGGCACCCCTTTCCCTGTATCATGGTGGTACTATGTGAAAGAGTTTTACCAGCTCCCATGGCATTTCTTTACACAGAAACGCTATTCGGAGTGTGAAAAGAAGCGTGAATACTCTTTCTATATGCCATGGCTGATACATCTCGGGCTTATGCTTGGATATGTAACTATGCTGATTCTCGTAATGGTATTTATAGAACGGCTGCAGGCTGGACCTGAAATTCAGTGGCAGGTCCATATTTTCGGATACCTTGCCAGCATTGGATTGATTACCGGAACCGTATATTTCATCCGCAGCCGCTTTAAGAAAAACTATATCCAGTACAAGAAATCACATGGAACCGACTGGGTATTCGTGGTTCTGCTGTTCATAATTGTAGTAACCGGGATCACCCAGCATATTTTCCATCGTACCGGACTCCCGGAGCTGGCCAATATTACTTATATTATCCATTTAATGAGTGTTGTTCCGTGGCTTTTGAGAATGCCTTTCAGCAAATGGGCTCACCTTATTTACCGTCCGCTTGCAATGTATTTTTCAGGTATACGCCGCGAGGCATTAAAACATCAGGAAATAGTTTTAAATTCGAATCCGGTCTTAATCAAGTAAAAGAATCTACTCATGAATAATTGCAGAATAGGCGTATACATTTGCATGTGCGGCACAAATATCGCCAAAATAGTTGATGTAGAGGAAGTTGCTAAATTTACTTCAGATCTTCCCAATGTTGCCCTGGCAAGAACCTACAAGTATATGTGTTCCAATCCCGGGCAGGAGATGATCACCCAGGATATAAAAGACAACAAGCTTAACAGGATAGTTGTTGCTGCCTGCAGCCCTAATATGCATGAGCATACTTTTCGTAATGCGCTCCGTTCCGCAGGTCTTAATCAGTATCTTCTTGAAATGGCCAACATACGGGAACAGTGCAGCTGGGTTCATCATGATCCAAAGGAGGCAACAGAAAAAGCCAAGGGGCTTGTTTATGCAGCTATCCTCCGGGTTGAACTTCACGAGGAACTTGAAAGTGTATCAGTCGATATGTGCCCAAATGTTCTGGTTATAGGGGGTGGCATCGCCGGTATGACAGCTGCCCTGGAGATTGCTGATGCAGGCAATATGGTTCACCTTGTTGAAAAAAACGATCATCTCGGCGGTAACCTTGCACGCGTTGACCTCACTGCGCCATATCTTTATTCTGCCCGTGATCTTCTTACGGAGAAAATAACACGGACCAATGACAATAAAAAGATCCATGTTTATCTGCAGTCAAAAGTGACTGACCTGAGAGGATACATCGGGAATTTTAAAGCTACTATAGACTCCCTGAACGGAGAAATGACTAAAAAGAATAAGCCCGTTGAGGTGGAAATAGGAAATGTTGTTGTATGCACAGGTTACAAGGAATTCGATGCATCCCGCATTGTGCATTATGGATACGGAAAGCTGCCGAATGTTATAACTTCATTTGAACTGGAAAAGATGATACGGGCTGGACGAATTGTAACAAAAGAAGGCAAAATACCCAAATATGTTGCGATAATCCATTGCGTGGGAAGCAGAAGCCAGGAGTTCCATACATATTGTTCAAGAGTATGCTGCATGACAGCTTTGAAATATGCTCATGAGATTAAATCTGCAAATCCTGAGTGTTATATATCAGACGTATATATCGATATGCATGCATTCGGGAAAGGGCATGAAGATTTTTACCGCAGTTCTTCGGAAGCCAAAACATTATTCCTGATGTATGAAAAAGGCGACAGACCTGTAATTCATAAAGCATCTCCGAAAGACGATTGCGAAATGCTTATAGAAGTCAATGAGAAGCTGTCTGGAGAACTTATAGAAATACCGGCTGACATGGTTGTTCTTATGGTGGGGATGGAAGCACGTGAAGATTCGCACGAGGTAGCACGGATTGTAAATATAAGCCAGGACAAGGACGGCTGGTTCATTGAAAGCCATCCCAAGCTTGAGCCTGTCGCCACAACTACTGACGGAGTGTTTATTGCCGGCACCTGCGTTGCCCCGAAAGATATCCCTGATAGCGTTGCACAGGCAAGGGCCGCAGCAGCAAGGATCCTGGCAAGAATAGCAAAGGAAAAGATTGAAGTTGATGCCCTGTACTCGGAAGTGAATGAGAACCTTTGCTCCGGATGCCGCCTCTGCAATACCCTCTGCCCTTTCAGCGCAATTGAATTTATTGAAGATAAAAGGCAAAGTCATATTATCAGCGCATTGTGCAAGGGTTGCGGCGTATGTGTGGCAGCATGCCCTTCATCAGCCATCAAAGGCAGGCATTTTACTGATCAGCAGGTTCTTGCACAGGTTGATGGATTGTTTGGGATCGGTTAAAAGTTAATTAATTTTTCCTCCGGCCATCTCATGGAAGAAAAACTGGTACCGGCGCATATATTTTTTGTCAAATGGTTCATCCGGATCAGGTGGGTTGCTATAATAATCCTTGTTGTTTCAAATTTAATAGTCAGTCACCTGCTCGGAATATCCGTTCAGGAAATTGCCATTTATATACTTGCTGTTGTTCTGTTTGTATTGAATGTCCTTCACAGAATCATTCTTGCAAAGCTCAAAAAAGACAAAAGCAACAAAGTGATTAATAAGATCAAGCAGGATATCCATTTCCAGATAATCACTGACCTGATCATTCTGACTTTGATAATTCATTATTCCGGCGGAATAGAGAATCCCCTTATCCTTTTCTACTTCTTCCACCTGATAATAGCCAGTTCTATTTTTTCTACCTTCCAGAGTTATATATATGCAGCATTTGCAATAATTCTGACAGCTCTTATGGGGCTTCTTGAATGTTTTTCATTCATTCCTCACTACCAGCTGGAAGGTTTTATCTCCCACGATCTCTATAAAAATATTTTATATGTCTTTGGTGCAGGTTTTATTTTTGCCTGTGCCGCGGTTCTTGTCGTTAGTCTTTCCCATATGATAATCCACAAGTCAATAAAAAGCGAGGAAACTTATGTCAGAACAAATGTGGAGCTGGAAAATAAAGACAAGCTGAAGAATGAATATGTCCTCCGTGTAACTCATGATATCAAAGGACATATAGCTGCAATTCTGAGCTGTCTGGAAGTAGTACGATCAAACGCAACGGGACCTCTCAACGAGGTTCAGGAGGAATTTGCCAATCGTGCATATGAACGCACTGAACTGCTTTCGGGTTTTATTAAGGACCTCCTGAACCTTACAAGGAAAAGGCTTAAACATGATTATGAATTTGAAGAGTTCTCACTGAAAGACCTGATAAATAAGGTCCTGGTCCCGATTCAGATGCTGATGAAGGATAAATCGATTGATTTCAGTTTTTATATCGATAAATCGGTCCAGACTATCACCGGGAATCCTTTTACAATTGAAGAATTATACTCAAACCTGCTTATGAATGCAGTAAAATATACTCCCCCCCAGGGGAGAATTGAGTTAAACGTAAAAAGCCGCATAAATCATATTGTAACGGAAATATCTGATTCAGGGATAGGAATACCAAAGGAAGAACTTTCAAAAGTATTCGATGAGTTTTACAGGGCTTCAAATGTCCCCAAAGATATTAAGACCGGATCTGGCCTGGGGCTTTCAATAGTCAAGCAGATCATAGAAGATCATAAAGGACAGATATGGGTAACCAGCGAGCCGGGAGTCTGGACAAGGTTTACTTTCTTACTGCCGAAAAATGTTTCCTGATTTTGAGCAAAATAATTGATAAATCTGCCGACCAGAGATTTTCCTCGAGACTTGGACTGATATTAAGTGCTCTAGGGATAGCTGTGGGAACCGGCAATATATGGCGGTTCCCAAGGATAGCTGCCCAAAGCGGAGGAGAAACGGGAGCAGGTGCGTTCCTGATAGCATGGCTTTGCTTCCTGTTCCTCTGGAGCATTCCGCTTATTATTGCCGAGTATGCGTCCGGCAGGAAACACCGTTCAAGTGTTGTAGGTACATTTTTAAAAAGCATGGGAGCCCGGTTTACATGGGTAGGCTCTTTTGTTGCTTTTGTACCCCTGGCTATAACATTCTTTTACAGTGTTGTGGTCGGATGGTGCATATATTATTTTGTATATATGGCTTCCCATCCTCTGCCTGAGAATTTTGAATCAGCCATGTCGATCTGGAACAATTATCAGGCAAGCATATGGCCAATGATGACTCATGCTATAGCAATATTGTTTGGTGCTCTGGTTATATGGAAAGGAATAAATTCTATTGAAAAAGTTAACAAAATCCTTATACCTTCTTTACTGTTAATTGTGGTTATTTGTGTTATCAGAGCAGTTACACTGCCGGGAGCAGGTGAAGGTCTTGCCTATCTTTTCCGACCGGACCTCAGACAACTCGGAAATCCCAAAACCTGGCTTGATGCGCTGACCCAGAACGCATGGGATACAGGTGCGGGATGGGGACTCTTCCTGACTTATGCAGCATATATGAAGAAGGAACACGGTGCTGTGGGTAATGCATTCCTCACTGGTATAGGGAATAACACAGTCTCACTCCTGTCCGGAATAATGGTCTTCGGGACAGTATTCGCAGTACTTAAGCATGAAATGGGCATGAGCGATCTGCAGGTTCTCGAAATAATGAAGACTAGCGGTCCTGCATCAACAGGCCTGACTTTTATATGGATGCCTCAGCTGTTTAATAAAATGTTCGGAGGAGGCCTTTTGTCGGTTCTTTTCTTCCTTGGCCTCACATTTGCCGGTTTCTCTTCCCTTATCGCCATGCTTGAACTTCCGGCAAGAGTCATGGTTGATACAGGCATGAAGCGGAACAGGGCTATAGTTGTTATTGTGATCCTGGTATTCCTGTTTGGGATTCCATCTGCAAGAAATCTTAACTTTCTCAGTAACCAGGACTTTGTATGGGGGGTCGGGTTAATGATATCCGGGGCAATGATTGCTGCAATGATAATAAAACAGGGTGCAGATCAGGTAAGGAGCGAAATAAATTCCGTTGTTGAGGATCGTAAACTCGGAAAATGGTGGACATATGTCATCAGATGGTTCATTCCTGTTGCTGCAGGAATATTACTTATATGGTGGCTTGCCCAGTCATTTGTCCCGGGAGAATGGTTCAACCCTTTCACACAATTCTCTTTCATGACATGTATATTCCAATGGAGCATAGTTTTACTGTTGCTGGTGATCTTTAACAGGAGAATTACAAGGCTTTTTATGTGATTGGGAATAAGATAATTTATTGTTTCCTATTGAATAATTGGAGGTTAAACAGGGAATCCTGAGTTCTCAGGATAATTCAGGCTTATGTGGGGTATCTATCTATTCATTCATTTTTTATGTTCTGCTCCATCAACTCTATCTGTATTTGCTGAATTTCAAATAATCTCTTGGCCTGATTAATTAAAATATGGTCAACTTTTTCATGAAGCTGCCTTATCAGCCACACGTTGACCCAGTGTTGATCTTTGCCCGGAATCTGAATCCAGTTTTGTTGAAAGCAGTTCCCTGTTTTTAATACTTTCCATCACTGCGAGATCCAGTTTACCCAGCTCTCCGTCTTCTTCCATTAACATCTGTTTTATATACTCATCCCTGAAAGTATTTAAAACTTCGGAAGAAATCATTCCTGTTTCACCTGACCACTCCGGATAAGTTCTCTTTAACAAATCAAGAATCTGTGGTCTTATGGAATCGACCCTTACAAGATCTTTTAAAGGATATATTTTCAGTTTAATTAATACAATTCTCTGGGATATTTTATTCAGCTCACTCGGATATTATTTTGGTGCATTTCTGAAGGCAAACTGGAAAAGAATAGAGGAATATGAATTTGAGATAATGGGCTGTATATTAATCGCCGGGATCATTATTGGTCTTTTTCTTCGCAGCAAATCCCTGAAAAAGCTTGCAAGATTATCACCGGCAGAATAGAGATACAACTTAAATTGCCTAAATCCAAAACCACGAATTGCAATTTCTTACATCTTATCGGGAAGAGCTGCTGATGCTTATTTTTTCTGCTTCTGCATCTCCTCTTCCGAGCGCCCTGTTAATATCTTCACGTGTGACTGTTCGGACCAGTACTTTGCCATTTTCAAAAACCGGAAATGATACGGTGTGCTAATATCCCATATGCTTCACCAGGTAAGGCCCTGATAATAAGTGAAGGAGCAAAAATACTTACAGATCCTCCTGAATCTTTCATAGAACTTTTCATCCTTAGCTATTCTTTCAGCATTACTTCACAAATAAAATTTTGTCTATTTCTAAAAAAATAATCAATTTTTTTTTGAAATAATAAAAATAACATATAAATTTGCGTTTATATAAACGACCTTTTATATGGATGATCTGAAAAAACTCCAGCTGATTTTCCAGACATTGTCTGATTATAACCGGTTAGGGATATTAAGATTTATTTGTCAAAAAGAGTGTTCTGTTGGAGAAATTGTGAAAGCAACAAAACTATCACAACCGCTTGTGTCACATCATCTGAGAGTTTTAAAAGAAAACGGGATTCTTGATACCAGGCGAAATGGGCCATTTATATTTTATTACTTAAGAGATAACAAAATACTTGAGGCTATTAATCTGTTTTTAGAACTTTTTAAAAACTCTGATATAAAAGACAAAACCAGTTTCAGATTCTGTTCTGGCTGGACAGGTAGTAATTATAATATAAAAGCTTAGGAGGACAGGCAATGACAATCAAAGAAAAACTTATGAATGAAATGATGGGAAATCAGTTTAAGAACATGACATCTGAAGAAAAGAAACAGATGATGGAAACTATGATGGAAAAATTCTTTTCATCTATGTCTGATGAAGAAAAGAAAGATATGATGTCCGGTATGATGGGTAAAATGATGGGTAATAATCCCATGATGGGCATGATGTCAATGATGATGGGGAGAAAAGGAGATAAATCTGAAGAAGGCGGCGAAACCGGTAAAATGCCATGGGATATGTGCTGTGAGATGATGACCGGAATGAAGGAAACGGCTAATAGTGCAAAATTTGCTACCCCTGAATTAAGAGAATTATTTGATGACTGGTGTCAGCAAATTGAAAGAGAAATATTGGATCTGATAAAAGAAAAGAAGTCCATAAAAGTCGATGAAATGGCTGAGAAATTCAATCTTTCAGAGGATAGCATCAAATATCTCCTGAGCAGGCTGGCAAACAAGAACCTTATAGATTACAAAGCATAAGATTGGAAATCTTGCTAATGTGCTTATCTAAGACAGCAAGAATTTTACCGGATGAATGGGAAAAGCCTGTATTTTACTTTCTTCATGTACTCATCGCACCCTTTTAATGCTTTTCCCTGCCGGAAGGCAGGCGTCAACTCTCAAAATCATAAGCTGAAACGTCAACAAATGTTTTTAATAGTTGAATCCTGATAGAGCTATTACTATACAACTTGAGTAAAGTCTTATTGAATGAATTATTTAATGAATAAAAAATTAACTTCAACTTATACAATTTGTAATTTTGATGAGACATGCATTTAAAATTTTACCAAGATGAAAACAATATATTTTTGGATACTATTGGTATTGATAAATCTTATTAATGCCTGTACAGGTAACCATGGTAATAATACTGTACTGAAAGGATCTTACCTCGGACAAAAAAAACCAGGGATGTTGCCGGAAATGTTTGCTCCGGGATTCATTTCAACCGGACTTTATATTACGAATGATTGGGATAATAATACATTGAACTATTCTCAGGTAATAAACTATTTTACAAAACCCGGCCATGGCAGAGCTGATGTTTATTGGATATCTTCGAGTATTGTAGATGAATTCCGCACCAAGTAATTTAAGAAATGATCAACGCTGATTCCAATAGGCCAGAATATTGACTTCTGTAAAATTATTTCATAATTTTACATCAAATTCTACAACAATGAAATATTCTTTGAAATTAAATTACTTATGCCCTCATTGCAGGTCTTATTTAAGAGTCTGGAATAATATAATTTTTATAATCAAATCAATCCCAAGAGATCTACAGAGTATTTTATTATTAAATCCGGAACTGGGTAATTATGATTTGATACACCATTCATCAATAGAATTTGAAGAAGGGGAGATGTTGGATTTCATTTGTCCGGTTTGTCGAGCTGATCTTACAGCAATTGAAATACACAGGAATCTTGTCAGGATCATCATGATAGATGAAAATAATAAAGAATTCGATGTCTATTTTTCAAAAATATGCGGGGAACACTCCACTTTTTTAATTCATGAAGATGATATCATTGAAAAATATGGAGAAGGGAGTTCAGTTTATGTGGATTATTTCATGTCAAAACTTAAAAAAAGAAAATCAAGTTAAGAAAGCAGAACTGACATTATACCAGATTTCAACTTCATCTTACTTAATCCGTATGAGATGAATATTCTGGATTGTTAATCGTCAACCTGATAATTACCAGTAAATATATAAATTAAGGTTAGTTTTAAGTAAATTAGACAACTGCAATGCGCTGGTAATGTGATGATTGTAAAATTTCTCACTAGTTCCATTACCTCATAAAACACAAAAGCCCGCAATGTATTGATATTGCGGGGCTGTGAGAAATATTTTACTGTATGAATAAGAGTGAGAGTGAGTATTGAGGATCCAAAGTATTGAAACTGATTAAACTGCCATAAATCAGGTCAATAGCAATTTAGAGGAGTTTTTTTGTATTTTTATTATTGCTGTCACTATATCTTCCATGTCCCTTTTTGTACCCAGGAAAACTCTCTGTCCCAATGATAATCCTGTCTCTTTATCGATTCTTTCGTTAACCGGGCACAGATTTTCTCTTCTGTATTTATCAAGGCGCTCTTTGGAAAAAACCTTCTGGAATGTTCGTAAGTTCAGGTAGGTTTCAATAAAAGGATCAAGATGAAGTGAAGAATCGATCCCGCGTCCAAATGCAATTCCTTCAGCGCGCATAGCTTCTCTGAACCTTGCTTTGGGCAGATCATTAAAATACTCCTTTTCGTATATCAGCTGATATTCATAGAAGGCCCGCCTGGTTTGGCCAGGATATTTTTTAGTCGGACGAACGCCTTTAATTTCAGACAGCAATTTTTCAAGGTACAGGGAATTCTCATCACGCTGAACGCTTTGCACCTCCAGACGACGTATTTGTCCCAGTAAAATGGCTGCAACAAATGGTGTTATCCGAAAATTAGATCCGGGAAAGGATCTTCTCTGACCTCTGGGATCTCTTCCATTATTAGTATATCCATCGACTTTTGCCATAATATTATTGTCGTTCCCTATCACAGCACCACCTTCACCTCCACAGAGGCTCTTTCCTTCCTGGAAACTAAAACAGCCCAGATCACCAACAGAACCCAGTTTCTTTTTCCTCCACTCTCCCATATGTGCCTGGCAGGCATCTTCAATAACCACCAGGTTATGTTTTTTTGCAATTGCAAGTATTTTGTCCATATCTGCTGCAGCTCCCCCGATGTGTACAGGAAGGATTGCCCTGGTATTTGGCGTTATTCGCTCTTCAATTAAATCGGCATTTATCATAAATGTTTCGGGATCTGAATCTACAAACACGGGTAATGCAAATAAATTGAATGTAGTCTGTGCAGTAGCAATAAATGTGTTTGTTTGTGTAATGACTTCATCACCAGGACCAATATCAAAGGCACGCTGTGCTGCATCCAGTGCATCAGTTCCGGAGTTGGTGACAGCACAATAACTAACTCCCATAAGTTCTGCAAATTCCTTTTCAAACCTTACTGAAAGTTCTTTATCAGAATTACTGTATTCTGACCATATTTTGCTTTTGTAAGCATCCAGATACATTTGTATATCTGAATCTTCATATACAGGCCATGATCCTCCAAGGGCAGAACCTTTTTGGCGAACCGGAGTACCACCAAGTATTGCAGGTTTTTCAACATCCTGAACTGAGTCCAGATAAACAGATGCTATTCCCGTTGAGGCAAGGGTAACTCCTGCTGCACCAATAGACGTCTTTTTAACAAACGTTCTGCGTGTTAATGGTTTATTTTTCATATTTTTCATGGATATTGCTTAAACAAATAATATTAGTAAAATTATATATTAAGGAGGTAATTATGAACTCAAAGAAAATAATTCTTGTTTTTGCGGTCATTTTTATGTGCCTGTGTTTATGTGGACAAACCGTAAATTCCGGTAAAAAGCCAGGATCGTTGCGAATTGGTATAGCAAAAATTGATATCACCCCGGATATTCCGGTTATGTTATATGGATACAGTTCAAGAAAGACCCCGTCAGAAGGTGTTCATGATTCATTGTCTGCCCGTGCCGTTGTTTTTGAGAATAATGGTAAGAAGTTTGTTCTGGTTTCCTCCGATTTAGGTTCATATGGTGCTGAAGTGTTTACGGTTATACAAAAAAGTATTCTTGAAAAATTCAACCTGAAGGAATCTGAACTATTCCTGTCAGCTATACATACACACAGCTCTCCTATTTTAACACTGGATAAGGAGAGAGGAAATCTGAATAATATCATATATACTGAAACACTAAACCAGAAGTTATTAACTGTAATTGGTGAAGCATTTAAAAATCTAAACCCTGCCAGTATCGGAGTTGGTATCGGTTCCTCGCCTGTAGGTGCAAACAGACGTGAGATGAGAGCAGATGGTTCAATTACCCTCGGCCGGAATCCATATGGCCCGACCGATAAAGAGGTATTGGTTATGAAGATTGAGACACCTGAAGGAACTTCTGTCGGGGCGATCTTTGACTATGCAACCCATTCTACTTCCCTGGGGCCGGGGAACATGCTGGTCAGTGGCGATGTTTTGGGTTTATCTGCACAGTTTACAGAAAAAATTTTGGGAAAGGAGGTCATTACCCCTGTCTTTGCAGGTGCTTCAGGTAATATTGATCCATGGTACAGAGTTCTTCCCGGGTTTAACACCGAGTCCGGGTGGATACCGGAACCTGTGATACTGGGGACCCTCCTAGGGGAGGAGGTTATACATGTTTTCCGCAGCATTAAGGAGATGAATGGAGCGGGTGAAATCAGTTCTTCATTTGCTACTGTTGAGCTTACCGGAAGGAAAATGACAGAAGCGGGGAACAGGGTAACAAATGAAGAACAGGAAACTACCATACCGGTCAACATCACTGTGGCAAAAGTCGGTGAAAATGTAGCATTTGTCGGATTTAATGTTGAAATGTTAACGGAGATAGGTATGGCAATAAAGGCAGGATCACCATTTAAATATACATTTATCATTACACACTGTAATGGATCAAGTGGCTATCTGCCTCCTGCTGAACTATATAAAGAAGGAGGATATGAGGTTACCTCAACACGATTTGAACCAGGTTCAGCTGAATTGATTGTGAAGAAAGCACTCAGAATGCTGTACGATTTACATTAAAAATCTCAAGTATTTCTTTTAGTGTTTAATGGAAACACAAGCGCCTTTATCAAAATTGCCAAATCACCCTGACCACTAAAAGCCCTGGTTAAATACTTGATGTTTTGGTGTAATCAGGCTGGGAAAATGTGATCAATTGGGGCCGATTTCGAATAATAGCTATCTTATCAATTGAGCTATCCCCGTGACAGTCTTTAATGTAATTCTGGGGCTGCTGTCACCTCTGATAAAGCTTTTCCTGTTATAGTCATCTTTCTTACCGAAATCTGAAGAATTCCTGTAATTCTTTATATCATCAAGGAATGTCTCTTCATTATCAAATTTGAACGGAGAAATTATTCTTCCCTCGTCAGCCATGGCAATAAACTCAAAATATCCTGTTACAGGATGACTGTTAAAACTGACCTGTGCCTTATTAAAACTGGAGCTTACGTACAGATCGGCTTCAGGTGCCCGGTCAAGAGAGATCTTTATACTGCTCATCCGGTTTGGCCATATATTGCAGCCTTATTTCTATCTGACCGGAATTGGAACCGGAAAGAAAAACTTTTGTACTCCCCATGGTTTCCAAAAACAATGTATCTTTTTGCGGGAACTTCCATGATTTTTCTTTCAATTTCTGTGAAGATAATCTTCCGGATTCTGTGTATGACTGAATTATTAATATAAAAGGAAGAAGAAATATTAATTTAATCAATAATGTTCTGTTAAGTGTTTTCATTTTAGTATTTATTATTCAATTTGAATGGATATACTGGAATTTAATTCTATTTCAATTTTTCTATTCATATCTCAGATTATTAACCGGATTATCGTTTATGACCTTATAAGTCATTATACCACTGATGATAATAAACGTTCCGGCTACAACGACAAGTGCAAACAGGAAAACATCAAATCCGATTTGTGTCCTGTTCATATATTTGGTGAGCCATTCATTTAAGAGAAGGTAAACCAGGGGAATTGCAAGACAGGAAGCGATTATAAAAGGGGGAATGTATTCGTTCAGGAATATTTTAAGGATACTATTTGTATCAGCCCCCAATATTCTTCTGATAGCCATTTCATTGATTTTTGAGGTTGAAACAAGGAATGATACCGAAATAATACCCAGCAGAAGCAGAAAAAGACTTATTATTGTAGAAATAGTAAGTGTTTGTATAATCTTTACCTCCTTTGAGTATACATTGTTGTACTGGTCATCCATAAAGAAATAGGAAAATGGAGCAACAGGATCAATCTGTTTCCAGTTTTCACTCAGGAATTCCAAAGCCTTCTCGGACATGTTATCAGCGGTTTTGAAAAACAGCTGAAAGTCGTTGCTTATAGATGTACTGTTTACAACGAATGCCATGGAACCGGGAGTCTTATCTGTTTTGCCGAAATATATATCTTTCACAACTCCTACAACAGTTTTTTCATTATTCCCCCAGAAACCAATAAGTTTTTTACCAACAGCATCGCCTCCGATTCTTTGCGCCAGTTGCTGATTTACAATTACTGCTGAAACAGAATCGGTAGAAAAAGTTCTGATGAAATCACGGCCTTCAACAATAGTAGCTCCTATTGTTTTGAAAAAATCAAAATCAACGCCAAGATAACCTATGGAGATTCCTTCGTCTGATCTCTGTGAAGGCAACCTGACCTGTGTACGATTTGATACAGGGCCCAGAGGATAATTAGAAGCAGAGGCAAAACCCGTAAACAGTGGACTGTTTTGAACCAGCTGGGATGCCAGGAATCGCCTCTGTTCAAGTGAGTTTGCACCTCTCAGGTAATTATTGGTAACAATAAGGTTCTTTCTTTCAAAGCCCAGATCCATGTTTGTAATGTAATTAATTTGTCTGCCGGCAATAAGTGAGGCTGCTATCAGACCCACCGAAGTAAAGATCTGAATGCCTAACATTAATCTTCTCAGGTTAATTGACTGTTTGCTTCCGGCAATTCTAAGTTCAACTATTCGTGACTTCTTCAGCTTTATTGCCTCAGGAATGGTAATATTATTTACAAGAGATGAAGAATAAAGAGCTGGAACCAGGGGAAGAATAAATGTCAGAATGATGAGAATGATAATTATCTTAATACTGAATAATTCATTAATACTTAATCCTCCGGATGTCAGCTCTGATAAAGTACTCCGGAGAGAGATTATCAATAGAGCCGATATAAAAGATGCAGAAAATATATATATCAGATTTTCAAAATAGAAACGTGCAAACACTATATTTCTGCTCTCCCCATAGGTTTTGTTTATGCCTATTCTGAAGATTTCTGAAATGTTTTTACCTATATCAAGGATCATATAATTTCCCAGAGATATAATCAGAATGAATAAAGCTATCCATGGCAGAAAAACGACTAACTGGGAATTTCCGCTGTTAAATGCAGAACTCTGCATAATATCACCTGAATGAAGATAAATGTCGGTCAAAGGTTGAAGGGATAATTTCATCAGGTTATTATCCACCTTAAAACTTTCTGTAATTATCTCATTCAGCACCTTCTCCGTTTCAGCCCTAAGCTTCTTGTCTTTAAGTACAATAAAAAAATTTGCTATCTTATAATTAACGTCAGTCAGATAAACAGAAGTTTTAATGGCTTCAGTTGAAATGAGGTAATTGATTTTAATAAAAGAGTTTGCAGGGATATCTTCGAAAATACCACCTACAGTGAACTGCCCGGTATTGTTTATAGTAACTATCTTACCCAGCGGATTTTCTTCCTTAAAAATCCGCTTAGCCTCCTTTTGAGAAATATATATTTTATCCGGCAAATCAAGAAACCCGGTTCCATCGTGATCTGTTAACTTCCAGGAGAAGGCATTAAACAGCCCGGGGTCAGCATAAATTACCTGCTGGCTCTCAGGATCATTATCCCCTGTTTCCAGGGTACGGTCAAGAACAATTAACCTGACAATTTCTTCAACCTGCGGTATTTTGTCATTGAATAAATTTTTAGTGACCCCGGGTAAAATCGATGTCTTTATATTTTGTTCCTTGTCATCCAGGATTATTCTGAATATTCTATCTTTCCTCTCATGATATTTATCAAAAGAATACTCATTAATTACTATTGTAAGAAATATTGAGAAACATATCAGACCGACAGAGAGGCTGATTATTCTGATAAAGGGATAGATACTTTTTAATTTTATGGATCTTATAGAGTCCCTGATAATAAATTTGATCATAACAGCAGTTTTTAATTATTCGTAAATTCTTCAGCAATATTAAGACAGGCAAAACTGCTGGACAAAAAAAATCTATGGTTGACCTGAAAAATGAGATAACTTGCAGAATGTGATTCATTAAGATAAATTGAAGGCTAAAATTCTATAAACAAAGCACTAAAAGTTGCGGTTTAACCTTTTTTCAATGTATTTGCAGTATATTTTTTGTCAGTTACCGCAAATTTCCGGCAGGTTACCTGATTATTAATATTATAACGATCCAATTTCTTAACTTTGGTTATATGAAAAAGAGCAGGATATACCAAATCATGTTTCATTGCCTTTTCTGGTTATTGTATACACTGGTTTTCTATGCAGTAAACAAAAAATATAATATTAATTCTTTTATTCCCTGGAATACTTTTGTTACAACTGCTGTACAGATCAGCCTAGTCTATTTTATAAGATATTATCTCTTCAATAAGTATCACCAGAAGGGGAAACCGGTCCTGTTCTCATTCCTTGCTCTTTCATCAATCCTTTATTCTATTCCGGTTGTATGGATGATAGCTATGATAATTTGTAATATTAATGTTACTTTTTCAAGATTATTTACTATTGATCTTCTTCTTGCTTACCTTGTAACACTTGTAATTGTATTTATTCATGTATCTATTTCATTATTACGTGTCAAGGAAAGTAAAAAGATTGAACTGGAACATTTTGAGAAAGAGAAGAAGGAGATGGAGCTTTTTGCCCTGAAGAGCCAGATCGATTCTCATTTCTTATTCAATACTCTCAATAACATTTATGGATTGGCTTTAAAGAAGTCAGATCTTACTCCAAAAAGTGTACTTTATTTGTCAGAAATACTGAACTTTGTAATATATGAGACTAAAAACGATTTCTACCCTATCAGCAAGGAAATACAGCTTATTAAATACTATATTGAGCTGGAAAAAATGAGGTATGGAGAGAGTTTCAACATTGATTTCGAAGTAGATGACAAAGACGATGGTTCATGCATTACCCCGCTGATATTGTTTACTTTTCTGGAGAATAGTTTCAAACATGGCGTTTATAAAACTATGCATGATCCATGGGTGAAAATCAGATTAAAATCGAGTGTTTCGGAAATCTTTTTCGAAATTGAAAACAGTGTACCGGGAAATCCAGACAGTTCCGGCCAGAATGGAAATAAAGGAATAGGTCTGGAAAATATAAGAAGGAGGCTGGCTCTGTTATATCCGCAGATGCATAAATTAATAACAAAAAGGAATGAAAACTCTTTTTATGCGGGACTGACACTTTATAAAAACTATTAGACCCTTATTATGCAAATAAAATGTGTAATTATAGATGATGAGCCCATTGCAAGGGATATTATCAGAGACTATATTCTGAAAATAAATGAACTTGAGATAATTGAAGAATTCAACAAACCTACTGAAGCAATAACTTTCTTAAATGAGAATAAAACGGATCTCCTGTTTCTTGATATTAATATGCCTGAAATAGATGGAATAAATTTTGCAAGATCTCTGTCTAATCCGCCCGCCATAATATTTACTACGGCTTACAGGGAGTTCGCTGCCAACGGATTTGAAATCCAGGCTGTGGATTACCTTGTGAAACCAATACCGTTTGACAGGTTTCTGAAAGCCGTCAACCATTACCTTAAGCTGCATAGGAAGTCATTTGAAATGACAATAGCAGAAACCCGGGAGAAACCTGAAGATGAATTTATCTTATTGAAGGATAGCAAAAAAACTCATAAAGTACATCTAAGTGAAATTAAATACATTGAAAGCGACGGAGATTACATAAGGTTCTATTTGCAGAACAGGAAATTAATGGTAAGGGGAAGTCTCTCCTCAATGGAGGTCACATTACCTCCCTCAATGTTTCTCAGGATACATAATTCATATATAATAAACCTCAAAAAAGTTAATGCAGTAACCTTATATTCAGTCGAAATTGAAGGTACTGAATTACCGATAAGCAGAAGCCATAAGGAAAAAGTTCTGAAGACTCTAAATATAAAGCCTTAACCGACAGGAAAAGCCTTTAACAAAAACGTCACCTTTCAGAATACAAAATCCCACAGATCATTGAATTTGCGGGATTTGTGGTTTAGGATTGTGGTGCCACCGGCCCCATAAGAGTTTATCCAGTCTACTGAATGCCCCTGAGGCTTTTTCAGGATATTTATTGATTGATTAGTATAGTTAAATATAATGATTAAGTTAAGTCATAAATACATCTTATTGATTATCATGTTAGTAAAAAAATAATTTTGAGATAAATATTCTGATTTTTTCTTGGTCTATATATTATATTTGTACCTGATTTAAAATTATAAATTTTGGCCTATGCAAGTTACAGTGACCAGAAAGGGTATTAAGTTTCTCCCTGATCCCAGCAGGGTGATTGCCCGTTTTCTTTATACTTCCGATGAAAGAAGTAAAGATATTATTCGTCATGTGATGGCTATGTCTGATGATGAGGTAAATATTGCATTAAGCCAGGTGCTGAGAGGTTATGCCAGACGTCACAGGAATATTTCTTTAATATTTGAAACGCATTTTAATAAACTGGATAATCTGTTTAAAGAGCTGAAAATAAAGCAGAACAATAATAATAAATCGCGGAAAGCGCTTATAGGTTCATATTTCACAATGGAATATTCCATTGAATCGGCAGCTTTTTTTAACCCATCCGTTGTAGAAGATCCCGATCAGTCAGAATTAGGTCCGGATGAGAAAAGAGTGATTTTTAGTTTCAGGGCAACCGGTGAGGGGCATATTTCATCCATTGTTTTTCGTTCGGCTGTTATTGATAAGAATTCTGATCTGATTATTGAACCTGTCGGTAAAATGCTGGCAGAAGCAGAGCGCATAAAAAGGCATATTTACAATAAAAAATCATTTATAAAGAGACTGGATGAAATGCGGGATTTCGACAATAAGATTAGTCCGGTCTTTGTATTAGAAAAACTGGGCGACAGTTTTACTTATGGCGATTTGAAAAGAGCTGTGGAAGAGACCAGAAAAACACATGATCTTTCAGCGAATAAAGAATCAATCATTAATCAAATGATGTGGCTTGCGAAATCGCATTATGAACTTGACTTTTCACTTGATTCGTCAATTTCTGAGAGAGTCATTTTCCCTACCTCCGAAACTGAAAAAAATGGTATTGAAGATGCCCGTTTTGTCAGATTTACAGAAGATGACGGTGAAGTAACATATTATGCTACCTATACTGCTTATGATGGCAGAACAATATTACCAAAGTTACTTGAGACCAAAAATTTTTACCATTTCAAGGCTTTACCCATTCATGGTGAAATTGCCCGGAATAAAGGTATGGCGCTGTTCCCAAGAAAGATTAAAGGTAAATATGCCATGCTGTTCAGGATAGATGGAGTTAATAATTATATAGCTTATTCAGATAAAATAAATATCTGGCGCGAAGCAAAGCTTATTCAGGTACCAAAATTTCACTGGGAGCTGGTACAGATTGGAAATTGCGGCTCGCCTATCGAGACAAAAGAAGGCTGGCTTGTTATTACACACGGAGTAGGACCCATGAGGGAATACGTATTAGGAGCATCATTATATGAGCTTGATGATCCTGAAAAAGAGATTGGCAGGTTAAAGACACCTTTACTGGCTCCAAATGATAAAGAGAGGGAAGGTTATGTACCCAATGTTGTTTACTCTTGCGGTTCTGTTATCCACAATGGCAATCTGATAGTCCCTTATGGAATGTCAGACTGTGCATCTACTTACGCTTCTATCAATTTAAATGAACTTCTTAATGAACTTAAGAATTCAATATAGCAGCAGAATTGAATAAAAAAAACTCAAAGATAGTTGCCGTTATAGTAGCCCATCCTGATGATGAAACACTATGGGCCGGCGGAACTATACTGAGTAATCCTTCATGGAAATGGTTTATCGTTTGTCTATGCAGGAGAAGCGATAATGACCGTGCCCCTAAGTTCTTTAAAACATTACAAATTTTAGGGTCTGAAGGAATAATGGGGGATTTGGACGATGGTCCTGAACAAATGCCTCTGGATGAAAATGAGTTGGAGCATACAATACTTAAGTTATTACCTCCTATCCATTTTGATTTGATTATCTCACACAATCCCAACGGTGAATATACAAGACATGTCCGGCATGAGGAAACAGGAAGGGCGGTTATTAAGCTCTGGCATGCAGGCAAGATATCTGCAAATGAACTTTGGACCTTTGCTTATGAAGATGGCGGCAAGGAATATTATCCCAGACCTTTAGAAAACTCTTCTTACTTCCAAATACTTACGGAACAGATTTGGCAAAAAAAATGTAGAATAATTACAAAAACATATGGATTTGAAAAAACAAGTTTCGAAGCAAAAACAACACCAAAAGCTGAATCATTCTGGCAATTTACAAATCCATATTGTGCTCAAAAATGGCTTAATAATGGAGGCGTTTTATCATGAAAGTATTATTATTATATGACTACCCTCCTTCTCCGGGAGGGCTTGCAACCCAGGGAGATCTGTTATACAGGGGCCTCACTAATATAGGAATTGATACCCATGCAGTTAATTTCGAATCGGCACAGGAGAAGGAATGGTATTACCGCTGGTTTAAGCCGGATGTTGTTGCTGGTGTTGGTTACTGGGGGCATACACTCCAACTGGTTCTCCATCCGCAACGATATGGAGTTCAACCTGTACCATGGCTTGTTGCTGATGGTTATGTTGCAAACTACCATGAGGTGCTTAATGCTCTTCCACTTATTATGGTAACATCGAATTGGGTAAAGGAAATGTATGTTCGAGACGGGATAAACAGTGATATAATTGAGGTATTGCCGGTTGGCTGCGATACAGATGCTTTTGCTCCTTTTAAAAAAGACGACCCGAAAATTATAACAGTACGCGAAGCCCTGGGGGTTTCACCGGATCAGATAATGATCCTGACTGTGGGTGGTGATGCTGCATCAAAAGGTGCACAGGAGGTAATGCAGGCACTTGCCATAATTGATACAAAAGCTCCCGACTGGAAATATGTTTGCAAAGTGTGGCCCCAACCAAGAACCAAACTTCAGAATCTGGCTGATCTGGAATTGGCAACGCAATTAGGCATCGAAAAAAATGTCATCTATACAACAAATACCATATCACGTAATTTCATGCCATACCTGATAGGTGCCTGCGATATATATGCTGCCCCTTCGAGGCTTGAAGGCTTTGGAATGCCGCAAGTGGAGGCAGGCGCTTGTGAAAAACCCGTAATAGGTATTAATGCCATGGGAATGCTCGATACACTTGTTCATGGTGAGACCGCATTCCTGGCAAATGTAGCTCAGAAAATTATCATGAACGAAGTGATCCTTGGTAACGAATCGGGCTTTGAAGACAAACACAAGGTCGTATTTAATGTCCCACGGACAGTGGATTATCGCGCAAGTGTTCATGATATTGCCAACTATTTAATGGATTTAATGACTGATGCGGCATTACGTGAAAAAATGGGCAAAGCCGGCAGAAAGCGTGTAGTCGCGAATTTCGACTACCGTGTAGTCGCGAAACGATTTATTCAGATAATAAACGATAAATTGGAAATAACATAAATTGTCAAATCCATGCAAACCGCAGACTGGAAGGAAATAAAAGAGGCAAAGGAGGCTGCCCTTGAAGTGCTGCTTCACAATGCCCACGGGCCATATCACGGGCTCCCACGTACTGCAGGCTGGGGATACCCGGAACCCTATACAAGAGATTTGATGTTTTCCATATTAGGAATTGGTGTTTCTGAGAATAAGAGATTAATAGATAGTATACGTAAGGTTATGGTAACTCTGTCAGTCAATCAGACTGAACATGGTCATATCCCCTCACTGGTGCATGATAAGGAGGATCGTGGATCAAGCGATTCAACTCCTTTGTTTTTACTGGGTACTGCTATTTTCAGAGAAATATCGGGTGAGTATGATTTTCTTCAGGATGCTGTCAGCAAAGCTCTGACATGGATGGTGTATCAAAGCCCATCAGATCGATACCTGGTTGCCCAGCAACCTACAAGTGACTGGCGCGATGAACAATGGGTTATGGGATATGGCCTGTTTGTGAACACCCTGGTATATAGCTATCTGCGGCTCCTGGGTCAGAACAAAATAGCGAATATGGTACGTCACGAAATGAGCAGGTTCACCATTACCGGAGGAAGTATGCACCATCATGTCCACGAAGGCCTTGTAGTAAAACATAAGCCCTACTTTGCTTTATGGTCTTATAAAATCTACAGCAGCGAACGGTTCGACCTGCTTGGTAATAGCCTTGCCATTCTATCAGGGACAGCATCACCCACCCGTGCGGAAGTAATGATTTCCTGGATCGAAGAGGAATGCGCAGACATGAGAAAAAGAGGTGAACTGGCAGTTGATCTGCCACCTAATTTCTTCCCCTTTATTAGACCTGAAGATCCTGACTGGCATGAACGATATTCAGTATATAACAACCCTGGAGAATACCATAATGGAGGTATATGGCCATTTATATGCGGCCTTTACGTGGCAGCATTAGTCGCGGCAAAAAGGTACGAGCTTGCCGGGAAAAAGCTCATGGCACTTACCCATCTTATTAAAACTTCAAATGACAGAAATATTGATTTTGGGTTTAATGAATGGTTAAAAGCCCAGAACGGAAGAGCCATGGGGCAGAACTGGCAAACCTGGTCAGCTTCGCTTTATCTGTACGCAGTAAAATGCGTTGAAGAAAAAAGAACTCCGTTCTTTGATAAGATAAGAAATTGTCCGGATGGGTCAACATTTGATTAACAAGGGCAGCAGCGATTGATATGACAGCTACTTATGTGTCTCTAAAACATTCTTGTAAACCTCCAGATATCCTTCAATCATTTTTTGACGACTGAACTTTGAAGCAGCATACTCCCTGCAATATTTTCTGTTAATAGATCTAATATTATTTACTGAGTGCACTGCTTCGTCAATACTATTAACCAGAAAACCGGTCTTCCCGTCAAGGATTAATTCCGGCATAGCGCCTTTGTTAAATGCAATAACGGGCGTTCCGCAAAGCATTGATTCTGCAACGCTTAAACCAAAAGGTTCTTTAAAACTAATCGGATGTAAAAGTGCATAAGCTTCACCCAGGAGCTTATCCCTTTCCTTCGGTTCAGAATTACCAACATATACAATGTCATCATCATTAATGAATGGCTTGATCTTACTGTCAAAATATTCCTGATGCTGAATTAAACCGGAAATAATAAGTTTTCTTCCGGATTGTTTTGCTATCTGGATGGATTCAGAGGTGCCCTTTTCGGGATGAATCCTTCCGAAAAACAGCAGATAATCTGTTGGTTCAGAATGGAAAGTAAATTCATCTGTATTGATACCATTGTAAACTGTGGCAGTGTAATCAAGTTCAGGACTCCGGTCAGAATTACTGACAGAGACATAGTGGTTGGTACTATTATACTTTTTATAAACTGAAAGGATTTTTTGAGAAGAAAACCCATGAATAGTAGTCACCATAGGTGTCCTGATCAGATGTGAATAAGTCAGCGGCAGAAAATCAAAATTATTATGAATCAGATCGAATTTATCTGCCTGCTCCATCAAATGGCTTATATGCAGGCACTCCCAGACTTTAGGATCAGCTTCGGCATCTTCCGAATAAGGCCGTTCACATATATATTCCAGCTTGCCTTTTGTTATTGAATCTCCTGTGGCAAATAAGGTTACATCAATTCCGTTTTCAATCAGGCCTTCAGTAATATTTGAAGCAACCTGTTCCCATGGTCCATACTTTCGGGGAGGAGTTCGCCATGCAACAGGGGATAATATGGCAATCTTCATATTTAAGTTTATGAATTGATCAGGTTAACAGTCTTATTATTGTTTTCAACTGATGACTATAATGCTTTTCTTGAATTTTTCAGACAATGATCAACAAGAGATTCTATATTTGCAGTGCCCACACACATTACTTTGTCGGCTCCACCCCAATAGATCTTAATGCTGCCATCTTCTTCAGGAACGGCTCCGCATGTGAACACTACATTATGTACATAACCGGTTATTTCATAAACTTCTTCCGGCTGTAAAATCCATTCATCGCCGACAGCAATTATCTGGGAAGGATCTTCAAGATCATGTAATGCAACACCCAATCTGTAAACACATCCGTCCATGGTGGGAAATACACCGTGATAAATACTTAACCAGCCACGGGCAGTTTTAACCGGAGGCGCTCCGGGGCCTATCTTCATTTCATCCCAGTGATACTTAACTGGCTTCATAATCAGTTTTGATTCGCCCCAATATTTCAGGTCCGGAGAATAGGAAATCCAGATTGACCAGGGTGATATTTCTGAATGAGGACGGTCGAGGCGTGCGTATAAACCGTTAAACTTTTCAGGAAAGATCACAACATTACGGTAATCGGCCTCAGTGATAAGAGAAAATCGTTCAATGGACTTAAAATCCCTGGTTTTTGCAAGACCAACACGCACGCCATGCCTGGAATAGGCACTGTAAGTCATAAGATATTCACCATCGAGAAAAATAATCCGGGGATCTTCAACACCATACTCCTCATATTCTTTGAATATCCCTTCAGCAGCAGGGATCATGAAAGGTTCTTTATCTACTCTAAAATTAAATCCGTCATAACTTTCTGCTTTGCCTAATATACTTCTTCCGTTAAGTTTATGAGACCGGAAAATCATTATATACCTGTCATGAAATTTCACAATCCCTGCATTATGTACGGTAGCAACCGGATAAGGCACATCCTCCTTTGTAAGGATTGGATTATGTTGATATCTTTTTATTAACATGGTTTACAGTTTACTTTTCATTTCAACTGAATTGGTGGCTGTCTTAGATCTATTCTTCATATTCTTCAAATGCCAGCAGAACTGTCAGGTGTGAGATCAAATAAGCCAGTGAACTTTCGGCACCCTGGTTCCGATTTACACCGTAATTTTCAAAACCATCGCAGCAGCCTTTGGTTTCAAAATCGTATAAACTCATTCTGAGATCATTTTCTCCCAGGAACCACATGAAGCAGGCAAACAATTTTGTAAGATATTCTTTATCCCTGGTCAGATGGAAAGCCTGATGATACATTAATATCATAGCCAGGGCATCCACCGGCTGCTGGGCAAACATGGAACGTTCACCATCTTTTATATACCATTTTTCATTACCAATAATCGATAAATAACCATCTTTAAGTGTTTTTTCTGATAAAAAGTTCATGGTCTCCAAAGCAGTCTCAGTTATTTTATCATCTTTAAATATTTCTGCCGAATATAAAAGAGCGAGCGGCAATATCCCATTATCATAAGCCAGCAACGGTTCAAACCATTTCCAGTCGGGAGAGCTGTTTTTTTCATAATGTTTGATCAGCTTACCGGCGAGATTCCTTAATCTTTCGGTCATTGAATCATCATTTGGATTTCTCCTGAGGTAATAACTGATTCCCACCATTGAATTGGCAATACCTCTTATAGACTGGAGTTTTTCAAAGTTTGGAGATGCATTAAAGAAAATTAATTTTCCCGTCTGGTAATAAGCATCGTTAGGCGCATTGGCAAGCAGATATCCGAGTGCCCAGATAGTTCTTCCGAAAGAATCTTCCGAACCTACCTTATCGAGAAAGTTCCGGTTAAAACTCAGGAAATTCCTGAATGTACCGTCTTTGTTTTGCATGTAGTGGATATAACTTAAATATATGGGAGATAATTCCAGGGCGAGGTAATCCTTTTTTTGCCTGTATGCCATTAGGACCATAAGCAAGGCTCTTGCATTATCATCCAGACAGTAGCCTTCTTTTAAATTTGGAATACCAAATTTTGCATGTTGAATGATCCCTGTATCATCTGTTAAACGTTTAATATGAACTAGCGAAAACGGAGGCAGAATGAGCGGGTCAAGAATGGTTTCCTTTTTTGCTAATATTTCCGGCTTATCGGTCAGAATTTTTTTTGCGGCTGTAATATATTTTTCTCCGGTTTTATCCCATTTTATCGTTTTGCCATAATCATATGCCTTTTTCCGGAGAATTTTTAATGCATCCGGATTATCCAGCAATTCATTTAAAATTGTTGAAAGTTCATTTGGTTCATTAAAGTTAAAAAGCTTTCCCCTTCCATCAGCCAGTAATTCTGTCGCATGCCAGTAAGGTGTTGAAACAACAGCTGAACCTGCACCTATTGCATAAGCAAGTGTTCCGCTTGTAATCTGAGCTTCATTCAGATAGGGCGTAACATAAATATCAGATGCATATAAATATTTGAACAATTCTTTTTGATTAATATACTCATTCAGGAAAAAAACATGCTGTCTCAGATTGAGACTCTTGACTAAATGTTGAAGATAATTACGGTATTCTTCGCCGGAATACCGAAGAACATTCGGATGAGTTTTCCCCAAGATCATATATAAAACCTCGGGATGCTTTTCAATAACTTTTGGTAATGCTTTTATTACTGTTTCAATCCCTTTATTCCTGCTGATAAAACCAAAAGTAAGCAGGACCTTTTTATTTTCGAGATGGAATTCTTTTTTGGATTGTGACTTGCTAAACTGAATATCAGGCACTCCGTGTTCAATATATTCAATTTTCCTTTTATCTACATTATAGATGGTTGTAAGAAATTCAATGGCTTTATGGCTCATTACGACAATTTTACTGGCCATTTTGCATATTTCCACCAATATTGCTTTCTCGTTGTAGGAGGGAGTTTTGATAATTGTGTGAAGGGTGACGATCAGTGGAATTTCAAGCCGGTGAAGCAGAGAAAGAATATATACACCATTTTGTCCGCCAAATATACCAAATTCATGTTCCAGAATACAAAGGTCAGCACCGCTGAGATTAATGAATTTTACTGCCGACAAATAATCTCTTTGATGCTCCTGTCTTATTGTCAGTTTTACTTCTTCGGGATAATCATAGGTTTGTTCATGATCGTTAAGGGCTACAACGAATCCTTCAATTGAAGCATTCATTGTTTTATTACCTGCCTGCCTGCCGGCAAGGTTCATTACCATAGAATTGTAGAGGTTCATGGTAAAAGTACCAATTCCACATTCCCTTGGTGGATACGTTCCGATATATGCAAGTTTCATAATGTCAAAGATACAATTAATAAACTATCTAAATGGACAGATGAGGTGATATCAAAACCAATCTCGCAAAAGTATAACCATTACTATCTATTATAAAGATCAGGAACAAAAAACCAGCCTTCGGAGCCGGATTTTTATTACCTTGCAGAGTAAAATCAAAATAATGGAAATTAAACCTAAAATAGTCTATATTCTTGTAAATTATCAGAGTTCTAAAGAACCTAAACAGGAATATTGGACAACAAGACAATTCAACACTTCATTGCGTTCAAATCCTTTATCAACCATAAACTCAATTTATATCTCCTATAAATTGAATGAAGATTATAATCTGAATTTAAAGATAGAGCATAGTAATTCTCAGGATAAATGGAGTGTTTATAACATGGACAAGCTATTTTTTTCATTTACTTGTAAAGAAGGAAGAGATTTTATAAATGTATTTGAGCACCAATTCAATCTGGAACTGGAAAAACAACATAAAAAGCCTCCTGAATCATTTCCTTCTCCTGATTCCGAGCCAGAAATTTCAATATAAAAGAAGCAGCATCTCCTGAAGTAAATCTCGTTGCATTAGTGCTATGAAAGCTGCTAATAGAAAGAAATGCCACATATCAAGTTCTTTATAGGAATATCTACTATATCTATAGGACTTTAAACTTGCTTCTTTTATTTTTTAGCAAATAATTTATTTAATAATTCTAAAAACCAATCAAGTATAGAAGTAGATTTTATTGCTTTATTATAATGAACACATTCAATACATTCAATATCACCTGTTGGTTCAGACCAGTCACATTCAATATCATTATATAAGCATTTCATATCTCTTTATTTATGGGATTTTTTTTATCTCGCATCCATCTTTTTGTACTACTTGCTCATTTAAGATTATCTCCGTTAAATGCCACATATCAAATTTCAGAAATATTCTGATAGTGTGCAAATAAAAAATTCGGACACATGAGCCGGGCTTCTATATTGTGTATATATTGTATCTTGCAGAATATAACATAAATACTCTCCATCATGGAAAGAACCAAGGGCAAACCTAAAATAATCTACCAGGCAATGGGCAATGAGCATTATTTTCCTACACCGCAACCTGCTTATTATTATGGAATGCCTGACAATAAAGTCTATGTTATATATTCAAGCCTTTATAAAATACCTGGTGGCAAGGTTGGATCTGAATTTGTTATAGCAGAACTTGAAGAATTTTCATATAATTATGAAAAAGAGACTTTACTTGCGTATAAGGACAATGATCTATGGCCATTGACTATGAAAGAGGCTGTTTGTGGCTGGACTCAAAAAATGAAGATTATTAAGACTTACAAAATGGCTGAATCTCGTTTAACACCTTTAACAGCCAAAACAATCATGAATAAATTCTTTGTGAGTAAAACATAGGACAAAGAATTACAATTAGCTGCCTGAATTATTATCCGTCTTTTTTCTTTCTCTCTAATGGAATTATTCCTGCCATCTCTCCTATAATATTTACCAGTTCGGTTCCTGCCGGTACAACAATTTTAGCATTACTGCCAAGAGATGCTTCAAGAGCTTCCAGCTTGCGCAATAATTGGGCATTTCCAACAAAATATTTATCTGCTGCTTCATTTACCAGTTTAATGGCTTCAGCTTCGCCTTCAGCGTGCAATATTTTAGCCTGTTTATAACCTTCAGCTTCTTTTATTTTTCCCCTCTTTATCCCATCGGCAACTGTTTCGGCAGCAGTAGCCGAATCTATTGCGGCAATTTTTTCATTTTCAGCTTTTACCACTTTATTCATGGTTTCCTGAACATCCGAAGGGGGGTCAATTTGTTTTAATTCGGTACGGATAATTTCAATCCCCCAACCTTTAGTTTCTTTATCAAGGGTTGCAAGAAGCTCTGTGTTAATTTTCCCCCGTTCGCTGTTGGCAGATTTTAAAGTAAGTGTGCCGATTATATTACGAAGTGTTGTACGGGCAAGTTGAACAATCTGCCATTTATAGTTATTAACATCATACGTCGATCCTTTTACGCTCCCTTCATCTGATTTTACCCTGAAATAAACCTGCGCATCGACGCTGGCATTCAGATTATCGTTAGTGATTATTTCCTGTGGCTGGGCATCTACCATCTGTTCGGTTACATTTATCACAAATATTCTATCTATGATTGGAATAATCCAGTGAAATCCGGGATTAGCAAAATTATGGTACTTTCCAAGCCTCTCAATTAAACCTCGTTCAGTTGGCCGTACAATTCTGATTCCTGCGAAAAATATCACTACGACAGGAATTACTACATACAAATAGTTCATTTTAATTTCCTTTCTTTTTTAAATAATTATTTTTCAAATTTAAAATAGTGAGCTCACAATTTCAATTGTATCTAAAATACAATGATTAAACTCTTTACTGACCTTTAACAGAATTTCAAAAAGATTAAAATCTATATTATATTTCTTATAAAGATAATAATAATTATCTGAAAGTCAATAAGTATTGAATGAGATATACCCAGAGCATCATTCTGCTTTTATTATGATTAGCCCTGTCAGCTGCATTGGCCGGACGTCCTGACCATATTCAGCCAGTCAGGTTACAATTAACATATATAACTATACAATAGGCATTTAGCTCCGGCTTTTGGTGGTCATTTTGATCCGGCCAGCTATGTCCAAGGCCACTGGCCTTTCCAATTTGCAAAAAACATTTAAGAATCAGAACTGTTCTTTGCCAAAAGAACTTTCAATTTTCTTACTTGATTTACCTTTCATGTTAAAAGCATAGGATACGTATAATTCAAGTATCGGACCTAAACGGTCATATTCGATTTCCTGATAGAATATTTGAGTGCCGCTGGCATTATACGCACGTGTACTTAATCCGGTTATATTTGATCCTAAAATATCAAGTCCTTTCAGGGAGAAATCCCATCCTTTAAGCCATTTTGGCGTATAATTTAATGATACGCTGGCCATATAAAACATTTCATCTCTTCCCTGTGCAGTGACAGTTGCCGATTTCATATCAAAATCAGCCGTAAATTTTAATGATTCTGTCAGGATGAAATTCGCATTCCCCTTAAGACTCCAGTTGGTACTTCTGTTGTCTTCTTTATATCCGAAAATATCACCTTTAACCTTGAAATTGTACACGGAACTGCTTATAAAGAACCTGGCAAAAGTGCCAGCTTCAAAATTCATGGCCAGTTCCATACCTGTTGCCCGGGTATTTGCAGAATTGGTATAGCTTCGTATCAGCACATTCTCTGGTTCATATACAGTGTTAACACGAAAAACCGCATTATCTGTACCCCGATAAAATCCGGTAAGGTTGGTATTATGCTTTCCGGCTTTGTTATTAAAAGCAATCTCAACACTCGTCAAATATTCCGGTTCAAGGGCAGGGTCTCCTACAACGTAAACCTCAAAGTGCTCCCGGTATAGAAAAGGTGCCATATTAATTAAAGGCGGTTTGCTTATTCGTCTGCTGGAAGCTATTGTAACTTTATTCTTCGCCGAAATATCGTAATTCAGATGTATTGAGGGGAACCAGTCTAACTTGTGTACTTCATACCTGGATTTTTTTACTCTGTCAAAAATTGTGAAGTAATCAGGATTTTCCATATCCAGGATCTGATCCGTGTATTCAAGCCTTAATCCGGCAATAAAACTAAATTTACCTGAACTGCCTGAGTAATCTGCATATCCGGCATAAATCCCACGTCTGAAATCAATGGCGTTTTCAAAGTAATTATAATCGCTCCATACATTGTTTAAGACATTAAGTGTATCAAAGCTGAATGATCCGGATATTAAACAATACTGAGGTTGTATCCCCAGACCCAATGTATGTTCGTTGTTCAGCTTTTTGGTATAATCAACAGATAGCCTGTAACCATCAAGAGGAGTATTATCTGTTTGTTTAAAATGCGCTTCAACATCACCTTTTACGTTAAATGAAGGGGTGGACTTGTACCGGAGATTATCCATATTACGTCTGAGTTCCGTATGTTCGAATAATGCAGAAATTCTCAACTCTGAATTATTATCGGTCTTCCGGGTATAATCGATATTGGCTGTATGAAAAATACCATAGCGGTTACGTTTATTCGGGTTATATATCCATTCATCATCAACAGGAACACCATTTATCTCGTTTTTATCTTCATCACCATAAAAATTGTGGTATTTATAAAAGGCAGACCGTCCTTCGGTCCTGTTTCCATAAAAATATGATGCTGAAATAATTGATCTGTTGCTTAATTGATAATCCATTGCGGCATTTGCAGAATAATTCTCAGACCATTCAGGCCGCAATCCATCCGATACCATCATATGATAATATGACCCGTTTTCTTGCAGTAGTCTTGCATAACCGGGACGGGTTCCGTTCACATTCTTTTTGTTGAAATTAAAACCTCCGTACAATGATAGTTTGTTCTTATTATAAATGAAGTTTAATGAACCTCCCAACCGGTTATCGTTCATGCTAAAGTTGCTTAGTTGATCGGTATAATTGCCCCAGGGTGCGCCACCGGTTAATATGCTTGCAGAAACTGACATCCCTTTTCCACCGGTTTTTTTTGTTGTAATATTAATTATTCCGCCTTTCCCCTGTGCATCGTATTTAGCAGATGGTATAGTAATTATATCAATGCTTTCAATCGTACCTGCAGGGATCTGCTCCAGCAAAAGAGAGGGTTCCATCTGAGAAGGTTTTCCATTAAGATAGACCATAAAATCGGATGTTCCTCTTATTGAAATTACTCCATCCGGATCGATTGATACAGAAGGCAGTTTATTTAATACATCAGAAGCATTACCGCCTTTGGTAGTTTCAAAATCCCCGACCCTGTATGTAATCCGGTCTAATTTAGAAGTTGCTGTTTCAGCAAGATCTTCTATCACTACTTCCCCTAAAGCAATTGTTATGACACTGAGCCGTATTTCACCGATATTTATATGTTGGATTTGCCTGTCAATATCAATATTTCTTATTGTATCAGGTTGATACCCTATGAATGATATCACTACATCATAATTTCCAAATGGAAGGTTATCAATACTGAACTCCCCGTCCTTGTCTGATACTGTACCTTTTTGTGAAGCAGTATTACTTTTAAGAACTGCCACAACATTTGCGAAAGGAATCTTATCATTAGTGGCTTTGTCAGTAACAACACCAGTAATAATTCCACTCTGGGCAAAAACACTTGTTATCCCGCTTCCTATTAACAGAATTATTATGAATGTCAGGCTTCTCATATTGGATATGTTTATGCCGATAAATGTTATTATTGTTAATAACGATCAAAGATAAGAGAATCCACAATTATTATTTTGGATTTACTTTCCGGAAACCATCATTGTGATAATCTATTGCTTTATTTCATGGAGTACAGAGAATATAATTTCTATTTTAAATACTTTCTAACCTAATGATCAATAAAACACGTTGAAGGCTTAGAAAACATTATCCCATCCTAATTTTCTCATGTAAAACTTGGGATGGGATAGCTTAAAAAGCCACAAAAACTATTGGCTTTATCATCAAATCCGTCAACAACTTTCAATAGTAAGTATGTAGATTATTGATTTTCAATGGCTTATAATTTAAGGTTCAGGTGCTATCTCAACCAATATTAATTCTTGACAATATTAATTGTAATCAAATAGGCCAAATGTGGTCAGATTGTCTGGCTTTTGTACCTTTAGCTCGTAACTTCATTTTATTTCACTAAGAACTCATACCTGTCATGGATAAAAATAGATCAGTTGCAGTCACTGGCATTGGAGTATTTACCTCTATTGGTTGTAATCGTGCTGATTTCTGGAATTCACTGATAACAGGCAAATCGGGAATTAAAAAAATTCAGGCTTTCGATCCTCATGCTCACAAAAGCCAGATCGGTTCCGAGGTAATATCATATAAACCGGAGGATTATTTTGATCGTAAAGAATCGCGTAAAATGGCCAGGGTATCCCAACTGGCTTCCAGTGCAGCAATTGAGGCAGTGAGGGATGCGGGTCTGGATCTGAATAATGAAGACAGGGACAGAATTGGATGTGTAATTGGATCGGCCGCCGGAGATACTACTCATCTTGAAGATCAGCATATCCGGTTTTTAAAAATGGGACCGGGCTCGGTCAATCCTTTAACCGTGCCCAGGGTTATTTCCAATATGCCGGTTTGTAATGCAGCAATTGTTCTTGGAATTCACGGGCCAAACCTGGGAGTCTCTGCTGCTTGTACAACTGGCACACATTCCATTGGAATTGCACTTGGACTGCTCAGGGGAGGAATGGCAGATGTGATTCTGGCCGGTGGAGCAGAATCCACCATGACCCCTTTGGTTCTTGATGCTTACGCGAGCATGGGAGTCCTTTCAACTTTCAATGAAAAGCCTGAAAATGCAAGCCGTCCCTTCGATCTGAATCGGGATGGATTTGTGATGGGTGAAGGTGCCTGTGTTCTGGTTCTGGAAACATTGGAACATGCTGAAAAGAGAGGAGCAAAACCTCTGGCATTGTTAAGTGGATTCGGCATGACCTCAGATGCGTATGGGATTGCAGCTCCTGAACCAAATGGCAAATGGGCAGCTGCGGCTATGCAGCTTGCAGTTAAAGATGCAGGTCTTGATCTGGAAGATATAGGGTATATCAATGCTCATGGAACTTCGACCAGGCTGAATGATAAAACGGAAACACTGGCGATTCAAAAGGCTTTTGGATACAGGAATATCCTAGTAAGTTCGAACAAATCAATGATTGGTCATACGCTTGGTGCAGCAGGTGCAATTGAAGCAGCTGCTACTGTGCTGGCTGTTCATCATGGGATTTTACCTCCAACCATTAATTTTGAATCAAAAGATCCGGAATGTGATCTTGACGTTATACCCAATCAAGCCCGGGCTGTGAAAATTGGAGCTGCGATTTCTAACTCTTTCGGTTTTGGTGGCCAAAATGGGGTACTTGTTTTCTCAAAAGCCTGAGTATCAATTTTACCTTAATTACCAGCCATTCTGGTTTTAAAATCAATAATATAATATATCCGTTTGTTAAATAAAGAGAATTTCCATCATCATTTTATATTAATTATCTCTTTTTAAGCTGTCAGCCTGTATAATGACTTAAATTTGCAATATGTTTTAAAAGATTAAATGAAGGCATTAAATTTGGGGAGTCTTTCAATTGCTGTTCCGATCATTCAAGGTGGAATGGGTGTTGGCGTATCGCTTTCAGGTCTTGCCGCAGCAGTGGCTAACGAAGGCGGGGTAGGTGTTATTTCAAGTGCCGGGCTTGGACTTTTATACAAGGACTTTTCTGAAAACTTTCTTGAGGCCAGCATTCTCGGACTTAAGGAGGAGATACGCAAAGTAAGGGAGAAAACGCTTGGTGTTATTGGCGTTAACGTTCTGGTTGCCATGACAAATTTTGCGGATATGATAAAGACTTCCATCTCCGAAAAGGTAGATATCATTATAGCAGGTGCAGGACTTCCACTTAATTTGCCATCCTTTTTAACGAAAAATAGTATTACAAAACTCGCACCTATAGTTTCATCGGCCAGAGCGACTAAGATAATTTGTGAAAAGTGGAAGGCAAACTACGATTATCTGCCCGATGCTGTTATTGTTGAAGGACCGAAGGCAGGCGGTCATCTGGGCTTTAAGGAGGGACAAATCGAGGATAAGGATTATGCACTTGAAAAGCTTGTTCCGGAAATCGTTAATGAGCTGAAACCTTTTGAAGAAAAATACAATCAATCTATACCGCTTATTGCTGCAGGAGGGATATATACAGGTGAGGATATTAATAACATAATGAAGCTGGGAGCATCCGGTGTTCAGATGGGAACCAGGTTTGTAACCACCGATGAATGTGATGCTTCACCTGCATTCAAACAGGCATACATTGATGCCGATGAAAAGGATATTGAAATAATAAAGAGTCCTGTTGGTATGCCTGGGCGAGCTATTTTAAGCAATTTTCTTACAAAGGTGAAAGCTGGTAAAAAACAACCGAAAATATGTCCGTTTAAATGTATCAAGACTTGTGACATTACTAAGAGCCCTTATTGCATTATCATTGCACTTATAAATGCACTTAAGGGGAATTTTGAAAATGGCTTTGCTTTTGCCGGAAGCAATGCTTTCAGAGCAACTAAAATATCATCAGTAAAGGAGATATTCCAATCTTTGCTAAAGGAGTATAAAGAAAGTAAAGAGCCTGATAGCTGACCTGACAGATCTTTTCTCACAGGCAGACTATCCCGTTCTCAATCAATCATTACTCCATTATAAATCAGGATCAGCAAATCCCTGAGGGGAAATGAATTTTCCCCATAATAAGTGGTACCTTTAGAAAGTCTTTTACGTATATATAAAATAAGTCCAAATCTCTCTTTAAATGCGGCAATTGAAAATCATCGAGAAGGTTACCAACAGGGAGAGCCCATCCATGGACAAATACCTGAATGAGATAGCCAAAATTAAGCTGATTAGCGCAGAAGAAGAGGTTTCTCTCGCCAGAAGGATCCATAAGGGGGACCTGGAGGCACGGGATTGTTTGATAAATGCAAATCTCAGATTTGTTATATCTGTTGCAAAGCAGTATCAGAACCTGGGCTTGAGTCTTGGGGATTTGATCAATGAAGGAAATCTTGGTTTGATCGAAGCTGCACAACGATTTGATGAAACGAGGGGCTTTAAGTTTATATGCTATGCCGTTTGGTGGATCAGACAAGGTATTATTTATGCACTGGCTAAACAGTCCAGAATTGTACGGCTCCCCCTTAACAGAATATGTTCTATTAATAAAATAAAAAAGATCATTGCTGAACTGGAACAAAAGTATGAAAGAGAACCCAGTATCCTTGAGATTACACAGGCATTAGAACTAACTCCTGCTGATGTGACAATGGCCATAGAAAACGCTAAGAGGTATATTTCAATGGATGCCCCGCTTATACAAGGTGAGGAAGAGAACATGTATGATGTTTTATTAAGCGAAGATACTTCTGGACCTGATAAAGGATTACTAACGGATTCACTTAGGAAAGAAATTGATAGAGCTCTTAATACCTTAACTCGAAGAGAAGCCGATATTATCAGATTATTTTTTGGAGTAAACGGGAAACAAGAGCATACACTTGGGGAAATTGGTGAGGAATTTAACCTGACAAGAGAAAGGATCAGGCAGATCAAAGAAAAGGCGATTAGAAGATTGAAGCATACTACAAGATGTAGAATATTAAAAACCTACCTGGATTAACTGACTGATTTTTAATAAGATTATACAGGTCCCGGAATTTTATTATTTTAATTTGAAAAAATACTTTCTTATTTTCCTTTTACCATAATAAGGTACTTCAATCTTATCCAAAACTTTTAAACCTGCTTTCTTAAATAATAAGTAAAGTGAATGTTCTGTAAAGGGTTTATAAATCTGGCAATTTATATCAAAGTTTTTAAGAGCATTAATTTCAGTTTTAACTAATTCTTTGATGTTAGTATTGGGATTGGGAAAATGTTCGATAACATAAATTGATTTCGCCACTCTTCTTGCTTCAATTAATACAGATTCAGGATCTTCACAATGGTGTAATGTTTCATTTAACAGGGAAACATCAAATTCAAAATTACTGAATGGTAAATTCTTGCCATCGTAAATCACAAACGGCAACTTTTTTCTTTTTCTAATATCAACAATATCTATTGTATTATATCTAACCTCAGGAAAAATCTCAGCAAAAATATGGATAGGTAGTGATGTTCCGGTTCCAATATCAAGTACAGAATCAATACCTTCTATATGAGGTCTAAATAATTCAATAAGGTCAAATATTATATCTTCTAATGATTTACTCACATTCCTAAGTTGGATAATAAAAATACATCTGAATTTTCAATCCGAATCATATCTCTGTTTATTTCCCAGCATCCTTGCGTAGTAAGCTTCTTCGCCAGTTAATTCCAATTCACTAATTGTGTGATTCATTGTTGAAACACCATACTCTTTTTGTTTATGGAAGTGAATGAACATTGCTGCTAAGTTCACTGCAGCTTCAATTCCTTTTGGGTTTTTGAAGATTATGGTAAAAAACATCTTCCAATAATATAATCCTGTTACCGGGTTAAAACCTGCCTTTTTACAAACCCTGAGGAATGAACGCATATAAATAAGCCATGTTCTGAAATCCGGAGTATATTTATGACGGGGGCTGATATTCAGGCCGGTAAAAATAACCCGTTTATAATAATTCGAAGGTTCATAAATGGCATTGATAACACGAATAAAATTCTTTAGGATCTCGGTACGAGAAATCAGTGTAATAAAGTTCAGACCACTCGTCGTCTGGTCAATATCGGTTTCACCAATTGATCGGGATGCCTGCTGAAACAACCTGCCTTCAGACGCAAGCCGGCGGGTTAATTGAGTATTTGGCAGTGCGTAAAGCAGGCTGATCATTGCCATGCAGATTCCCGATTTCTGAATGGAATAGATCATATTATCGGCAATCTCTCTGCTTTCGCTGTCGAATCCAATAATATATCCTCCATTACTTACAATGCCATACGATAAGAGTTTGCCGACCGCAGCTTCGATTGGTTTGTTCACATTCTGGATTTTCTTGTTTAGTTTCAGAGTATCATTTTCGGGTGTTTCGATACCAAGAAATACATATCGGAAATCGACATCTTTCATTAATTGAAGCAATTCATCGTCGTCAGTCAGGTCAATAGAGGCTTCGGTAGCAAAATAAAACGGATACCCGTGGTTTTGAGACCATGTTTTTAATTCACGCAAAAGGTCTTTAGCTTTCTTTTTATTACCAATGAAGTTATCATCGACTATGTCAATATGTCCGCGGTAACCTAAATCGTAAAGGGATTGCAGTTCTTTGATCACCTGTTGATTCGACTTAAACCTTGGTATTCGGCCATATAGCTCAATGATATCGCAGAATTCGCAATTGAAAGGACACCCCCTGACAAATTGTAGTCCGATCATAATGTAATTCCGGAAATTGATCAGGTCATATCTGGGTACAACAGCTTTCAGCATATTGGCCTTTTCTTCAGAAAAATATCTCCCGCTTTTTGCTCCCCTTTGCAAATCGTTTAAGAACATAGGAATGGTAACCTCTCCTTCTCCCAGGACTAAAAAGTCTGCCTCAAGGTAAACGTCTGGCTGTGAAGTCGGATCGGGACCACCTACCACAATAATACGATCAAGATCATGCGCTCGATGGATTAAATTGAGCATACTTTTCTGCTGAGGAAGCATTCCCCCTGTACCGATAATATCAGCCCATTTCAAATGACCATCCAGCAAAGGTTCAACATTTTCGTCAATTAACCTGAATATCCAATGCTGGGGAAGGAGTGCAGCCACTGTCAGCAATCCAAGAGGGGCAGCCGGGTATTTTGCTCCAACCATGTCACAAACTTCCTGATAATTCCAGAAGCTAAATCCTGAAAATTTTGTTTGTACAAGAAGGCATTTGGTATGTCCACTATGCAAATTATTCATTGATATCCCTTATCACCGTCACTAAATAATAAAGTAAAAATAAGCGAAAATCTGTTTATCTCGCCACATAATTAACAAATACTACAGCAGATATTGTATGATGAGGAGAGCGGAAAGGTCTTTTTGTCATCAGCGCTGTATGATCATCTATTTTCCCGGCCACTGAGTGAATTTTAGTTGTTTTGAGGGCTTCCTCGAGGGTAAGCGGGGGCATGATCGTCGGGAATCACTCAGCTAGAATAAATTAACTGGTTTAGAAATGTATTTATTTGATCTTTCGAACGTTATAAAATTCGTCACCAATTCCCTGCCTACCCTGCCTACCCTGCCTACCCTGCCTACATGGCAGGCAGGCGTCAACAAGAAATTTAAAAATCCCTGTAAATTATTGATTTACAGGGATCTGAAATTTAAGGTTGTGGTGCCACCAGGAATCGAACCGGGGACACACGGATTTTCAGTCCGTTGCTCTACCGACTGAGCTATGGCACCTCCTTTTCGGTCTGCAAATATAAATCGCAAATTTGTTTAAGCAAAACTTTAATTCAAAAAAATCAATTTGGAATCATATTACCTATGTGGTACATTTACAGCCTGATCATCATCCCCTTATGAAACTCCTCCACCATATTCTCGATAACGGCATCAGACTGGTCCATTACAGAACTGACGGAATGGTATCCCATTGCGGACTCATAGTCAGGACAGGATCACGGAACGAAACTGCCAGAGAACACGGAATGGCCCATTTCATCGAGCATATGCTTTTTAAGGGAACCCGTAAACATAAAACCTATTATATCCTTACCCGCCTTGATGAACTCGGAGGAGAACTGAATGCATACACCACAAAGGAAGAAACTGCAATCCATGCCTCAGTTCTGAAAGAGGATTTTGAAAAGGCTGTCGACATGATAAGCGACATAGCCTTTAACTCTGTATTCCCTGATAATGAGATTGAAAAGGAAAAAGACGTTATCATTGAAGAGATAAACTCCTATCTGGATAATCCGGCTGAGCTTATTTTCGACGATTTTGAGGAAATGGTTTTCCCCGGCCAGCCACTGGGCAGAAATATCCTGGGCACTGGCGAAACGGTAAAATCATTCACCCGCGAGGCACTGAACAGATTTATTTCAAAAAACTATGACACCAATCAGATGGTTTTCTGCTCGGCAGGTAACATCTCCGATGAGAAAGTACTCAAGCTGTTCAGTAAATATTTCGATCCATTTTCAGCACCAAAGAAAAATAACGGGAAAAGCAAATTATCAATATATAAGCCTTCAATAGTCACCAGGAAGAAGGATACTTACCAGAATCACTGTATTATCGGTAATGTGGCATACAATCTTAAGGACAAGCGCAGAATGGGCATGTTCCTTCTGAATAATATTCTCGGAGGACAGGGAATGAATTCAAGGCTTAATCTCTCTCTTCGTGAAAAGAAAGGGCTTGCCTATAACGTTGAATCAAATTACAATGCATATCACGATACCGGTATCTTTTCAATATATTTCGGAACAGACAGTCAGAACCTGGAAAAGAGCATTTCTGTGGTTATGAGTGAGCTGGGGCATTTGCGGAAATCAAAGCTTGGTGATATTCAACTGGCAAAAGCAAAAAACCAGATAAAAGGCTATCTGGCAAGGAGCTATGAAAATCATGAAAGCCTGATGCTGAGTCTTGGAAAGAGCATGCTGGTATTTAACAGGATCGATACACTGGAAGACATCTGCAAAAAGGTAGACGGTATTACGTCACCTCAGCTTCTTAATATAGCCAACGAGGTTTTTGAACCTTCACGGCTCTCCACAATCATCTATAAATGAAATGGATAAGAAAATTCTAAAATATATTTATGAACATACGACTTCTGAAGATCCAGTGCTTGAGGAGCTGTACAGGGAGACACATATCAGGTTCGTAAATCCGAATATGTCAACTGGTCATTTACAGGGCAGTATCCTCACATTTCTTTCCCGGATGATCAATCCGGAAACAATCCTGGAAATAGGAACATTCACCGGTTATTCTGCCATATGTCTTGCAAAAGGGCTGAAGCCAGGCGGAAAGCTTTATACAATTGAAATAAATGATGAAATCCGCGAATTCAGTTATTCGTACTTCTGTAAAACAAGTTTGGATAAGAGTATTATCCAGATAACCGGGAAAGCGCAGGATGTAATTCCAGACCTTGATAAGGAATTTGATCTTGCATATATTGACGGAGACAAGCGTGAGTACACAGAGTACTATAATATAATTATACGTAAAATGAGGCCAAAAGGTTTCATTATTGCGGATAATGTACTCTGGGGAGGCCAGGTTCTCGATCGGAACACCAAAGATCCGCAGACCAGGGGAATTATTGAATTTAATGAAATGGTCAGGGAGCAAAAGAACATAGAAAAGATGATTCTCCCTATCCGTGACGGGATAATGCTAATAAGAGTTATTTAATTAAGACCTGATAACCGTTGAACCATTGCGCCGTTGTGCCGTTGTGTCATTATATTTACCACGGAGTCACACTGAGTTTGTAAGGAGTTACACGGTTTTGAGGTTCAGAATCTGATAATATGGTATAATTTTTGAGCGTTTAAGAAAAATAATCATCATGAACAAGCTTATAATTTCCTTCCTGTTTCTGATTGCAGCATGCACCGTAAGTGCGCAGGTAAACAGGGCTGACATACTCCAGGACCTGGAGGAGGATCAGGTTGTAAATCCAGTTGTAAACCAGGATGTCAGAGTTACTGCTACTCTTAAGTCGGCAAGCAGGCTTTTTGGTGAAAAGGATGATCTGACAACGGTTATCATGATATTGCCATCGGGATCGGAGGTTGAAATAATCGGCTCCGACAGTACCTATTATCAGGTTTTCTATGAAGATTATGAAGGCTTCATTTTCAAGCGCCATGCGATTATAAATGAAACACCGGCTCCTGTGGAAGCAATACCTGAAACGGTTGAAGAAGAACCTGCCGACAGTGAGCGGGAGCCTGTTCAGACGCAGCAACCCGTACAGGAGCAGCAAGTAAGCAGGTTTACCTATCTCGAAGGCAAGTATGGCTCAAACATGGCTGCAAAGCTGATGTCAGGAAAGATCTGGAAAGGGATGTCAGCAGAAATGATAAGGGACAGCTGGGGAAATCCAGGGAAGATAAACAGGGTGATCAGCGGGAATGTCATTAAAGAAGAATGGATCTTCAGGAATACCTGGTTATATATCGAAAACGAGTTACTTATGGACTGGGGACCGATCCGGAACTGATTGCGGATTGAAGATTGCGGATTGCGGATTTTCTGATTTCAAAAAAAAATCATATTTTTGCCCGTGAATTTGCGGGAGTAGCTCAGTTGGTAGAGCATAACCTTGCCAAGGTTAGGGTCGCGGGTTCGAGTCCCGTCTCCCGCTCAAACAAAAAACCCCGACATCGCCGGGGTATTTTATTTTTTACTAAATTGCATTTAAATACTGTCACTAACCTTAAAATCACTGATATGAAAAAACTATTCCTTCTGTTTGTTTTTCTGATTATGGCATCTCTTTATTCCTGCAAGGAAAGTAAAGAGACATCCCTTTCAATACCATTTGAGAAATACACTCTTCCAAATGGGCTGACTGTAGTTCTTAATGAGGATAAATCTGATCCTATAGCGGCCGTGGCTGTTTATTACCATGTCGGCTCAAGCCGTGAATCAACCGGGAAAACCGGTTTTGCCCATCTCTTTGAGCACATGATGTTCCAGAAATCTGAGAATGTCGGTGAAGACCAGCTTTTCAGGGAGATCCAGGGAGCAGGCGGCACACTGAATGGAAGCACAAATCAGGACAGAACCAACTATTATGAGGTGATCCCGAAGAATGCACTTGAGATGGCACTCTGGCTGGAATCTGACAGGATGGGTTATCTGGAAAATACTGTTACCCGTTCTGCTCTTACCAACCAGCAGAATGTTGTTCAGAATGAAAAACGCCAGAGTGTTGATAATGCCGCTTACGGATTCAATCGGGAGATCATTGCAAAAAATCTTTACCCGGCAGGTCATCCCTACAGCTGGACAGTTATCGGGCTTATGGAGGACCTGACAAATGCAACAGTTGATGATGTGAGGGCGTTCCATAAAAGATTCTACTCACCCAACAATGCCACTCTGACCGTATCAGGCGATTATGATAAGGAAGAAGTAAAAGCATGGATCGAACAATATTTTGGTGAGATCCCTGCTGCTGATCCCGTTGAAAAAAGAGGGCCTATGCCCGCTTCGTTATCTTCCACAATAAAGCTTTACCATGAAGATAATTTTGCCAAGGCACCACAGCTTACAATGGTATTTCCGACAGCTGAACGGTACTCAAAAGATTCCTACGCTCTTAATTTCCTGGGTGAATTGCTCGCTAATACCAAAAAAGCGCCTCTTTATGTCGTGCTTGTAAAGGATAAGAAGCTTACTTCGCGGGTAATGGCGAGAAACATGTCAAGCGAACTGGCCGGCACCTTTATGATATCTGTCGGGGCCAATCCGGGAATTAACCTAACTGATGTTGAAAAGTCAATTTTCGAGGGATTTGAAAAATTTGAAACAGATGGCTTTATCGAAGATGACCTGACAAGGATCAAAGCCCAGTATGAGACCCGCTTTTACAATTCATTTGCAAGCGTCCAGGGAAAGTCATTCCAACTTGCTGAATATACAATGTATACCGGCGATCCTGAATACTTCAAGAAGGATCTTGCAGCTATCCAGGCAGTTACAATGGATGATATAAAGAATGTCTATGAAAAATACATTAAAGGCAAGAACTTTGTCCAGACCAGCTTTGTCCCTAAAGGTGAAGTGAATCTTATTGCTGAAGGCTCTGTGAATGCAGGTATTGTTGAGGAAGATGTGACAAAGGCCGCTGAGGTAAAAGAAATTGAAGTTGCCGAAGAACCTATTGAAAAAACCCCGACAAAAATCGACCGTTCAATTAAACCACCCTTTGGCCCCGACCCGACTATAACTTTACCGCAGGTATGGACATCATCTCTGGGTAACAGCATTAAAATCTGGGGGATCGAACAAAACGAACTTCCTCTTGTGCAATATTTATTTACTCTTGATGGCGGCCATATGACAGAGGAGATTTCAAAAGCCGGCCTTGCAAACCTTACAACTTCATTGATGAACGAAGGAACAAAGAATAAAACTCCTGAGGAACTGGAAGATGCTATCGGCCTGCTCGGTGCATCAATACGGGTTTATTCCGGTAATGAGGATATTGTAATAAGAGTCAGTACACTGAAAAAGAACTTTGAAAAAACCATTGCTCTTGTTGAGGAAATGCTTCTTGAGCCAAGATGGGACGAGGAACAATTCGGACTTGCAAAGAGCCGTATTATAAACACTCTGAAACGCAACAAGGCTAATCCAAATTATCTTGCATCGACTACACTTAATAAGTTGATTTTCGGGGAAAATAACATTCTGGCAGTTGAATCTTCAGGGACAGAAGCTTCTGTTTCGTCGATAACGATTGACGACCTGAAGGGCTATTATGAAAAGTATTTATCACCCTCAACAGCAAAGCTCCTCATAACAGGTAATGTCACACAACAGGAAGTTGAGACAGCTTTTGCAGGACTGAGTGAGAAATGGCAGCCAAAAGAAGTGGTATTGCCTGAGGTAACAGTCCCTGAACCACCTGAAAAATCTGCAATATATTTTGTTGATGTTCCGGGGGCCAAACAATCAGTAATTTCAATTGGGACACCTTCATTGCTTGGAACCCATCCTGATTTTTACGGTGCATCTGTCGCTAATTACAAACTTGGAGGATCCTTCAACGGAATTTTCAACCTGATCCTCAGAGAGGAAAAAGGATTTACATACGGAGCACGGTCAAATATGTCAGGTTTTGAGAATTACGGATTGTTTACGGCGTCTTCAATGGTACGGACAAACTCAACTCTTGAATCTGTGACCATCTTCAAAACAGAGATGGAGAAGTATCGTGAAAACATGCCGCAGGAATACATTGACTTTACAAAAGATGCGCTGATAAAAAGAAATGCTCTTCTTTTTGAGACAATAGGAGATCTTCTGAATATGCTGGATTATATGACTTCATTCAATCTGCCAACAGACTACGTTAAGCAGGAAGAGGCTTATCTACAAAGTCTTACACCTGACAAGCAACTGGAGATGGTTAAGAAATATATTGATCCCGCAAGGATGTATTATGTGGTAGTCGGAGATGCTAAAACCCAGCTCAAGGCTCTTGAGAAGGTCGGTCTTGGCAAGCCCGTTCTTGTAAAATAAGTAACACACTTTAAAACCTCATTAACCGTAAAGGATACAAAACAATAGCTTTTGTATCCTTTACGGTTATTTTATTTCTCGTGGCTTTTTCTTTTTTCATAAATTTGGCATACGAAACTTTAACCAAAGAAATGATCCTATGAAAAAAATTCTGGCGTTTTTATTAGTTATGACGGCTCTGTCTCTTTTCTCCTGCAAACAGGAGAACAAAGAGGATAAGCTATCCATCCCTTATGAAAAGTACAATCTGGCAAACGGGCTTACTGTAGTACTTAATCCTGATAAATCAGACCCTATCACTTCTCTTGTGATACTTTATCATGTCGGATCAGCCAGGGAAGTTCCCGGCAAAACCGGTTTTGCACATTTATTTGAACATATGATGTTTCAGCGTTCAGAGAATGTGGGTGAGGATCAGTATTTTAAATATATTGAAGGAGCCGGAGGAACACTTAACGGAGGAACAAGTTTTGACGAGACAATCTACTTTGAGGTTGTTCCGAAGAATGCTCTTGAATTAGCTATGTGGCTTGAGTCAGACCGGATGGGGTACCTGATAAACACTGTTACTCCACAATCTTTCGCGCTTCAACAGAATGTGGTTCAAAATGAAAAGAGACAGGGTGTTGATAACAGGCCTTATGGTTTTACTGATTATGTTATTCTGAAAAACCTTTATCCCCAGGGACATCCCTACAGCTGGGATGTCATAGGCGAGATGGAGGATCTGACAAATGCCACAATTGATGATGTCAAGGCTTTCCACCAGAAATTTTATGTTCCCAATAATGCAACACTTGTTGTATCAGGAGACTATGATGCCGATTCAGTAAAAACTCTGATTGAAAAATACTTTGGAGAAATCCCGTCTGGGGAGGAGGTCAAGAGTCCTGAACCGAGAAATGTCACACTTGATTTGACGAAGAAATTTTATCATGAAGATAATTTTGCCCGTGCACCTCAATTAACAATGGTATATCCTGTATGTCAGCAATTCACAAAGGACTCCTATTCTCTTGATGTGCTTGCACGTCTGTTGGGCGAAGGGAAAAAATCACCTCTTTACAAAGTGCTTGTGAAAGAGAAAAAGCTTACATCAAATGTGAGAACATATAATCAATCCCTGGAGCTTGCCGGACAATTTGAGATCAACATTACTGCAAATCCTTCAACAAGTCTGAATGATGTTGAAAAGGCTATTTTTGAAGCATTTAACAGGTTTGAAACTGAAAAATTCACTGAAAAGGATCTTGAAAGGATCAAGGCCGGACTGGAAACCAGTTTTTACAGAACCATTAGCAGTGTAATGTACAAATCGTTCATGCTTGCCATCTATGATGAGTTTGCAGGCTCACCTGATTTTATGCTGAAAGAACTTAAAATGATGAAAGACGTTACAATGGATGATGTCTGGGATGTTTACAACCGTTATATCAAGGATAAAAACTATGTAGCCACAAGTTTTGTACCTAAGGAACAGACAGATCTGATAACCGAAGGCTCAGTAAATGCAGGGATCGTTGAAGAAGATGTCACAAAAGCCACACAGGTTGAGATAGCCGCTGCTGGTCCGGAAGGTATTGAAAAGACACCCAGTAAATTTGATCGGTCCGTTGCGCCGGTACCCGGACCTGATCCAGCGATTACTCCACCAAAAGTATGGCAGACAGAAGCTGACAACGGGATGAAGATATACGGTATTGTTCAGGATGAGTTGCCACTTGTAACATATTCAATTGTGATCAAAAGCGGACATATACTTGATGACATAAATAAACCAGGTGTTGCAAGGTTTACAGCACAGATGTTAAACGAGGGTACAAAAAATAAGACCCCCGAGGAACTGGAGGAGGAGATTCAGCTTCTTGGAGCAAATATAAATATCAGGGCAGGAGATGAAAACCTGACACTTTCCGTAACAACCCTTGCACGAAACTTTGAGAAGACTCTTACCCTTGTTGAGGAGATGCTTCTTGAACCACGCTGGGATGAGGAACAGTTTTCACTGAATAAGACACGAACAGTAAATAACCTTAAGCGTAATATGGGCGAACCTAACTATCTGGCTTTTATCACTTTCAATAAGTTAATACTTGGATCAGACAATATCTTATCAACTGATGTCAGTGGTACTGTTGAAAGTGTTGAAAGTATCACATTGGATGACCTGAAAGAATTCTACGAAAGTAATTTATCTCCTTCAGAAGCTAATTTTCTGATTGTCGGGGATATTGACCAGGCCAGAGTGGAAGAGGCCCTGGCAGGATTAAACGAACACTGGATAGCAAAAGAAGTTAATATGCCGGTGCTGACATTCCCTCCGAAACCAGAAAAATCGGTTATCTTTTTTGTAGATGTACCTGAAGCCAAACAGTCTGTAATAAATATTGGTAACCTTGCACTCAACCGTAACGATCCTGATTATTATAAGGCTGTTGTTGCAAACTACATGCTTGGTGGAGGAGCACCGGCTCGTTTCTTTATGGTCCTTCGTGAGGAGAAAGGTTTTACTTATGGGGCTTACTCCAGTTTTGACGGGCACAAGAACTATGGTGCTTTCCGGGCCAGTGCTGCAGTTCGCTCTGATGCCACCCTTGAGTCGGTTAGTATTTTCAAGAGTCTGATGGAGGAATACCGTGCCGGTGTTTCACAGGAATATGTTGATTTCACAAGAGAATCCCTGCTGAAACAGAATGCACTGCGTTTTGAAACAAATGAAGACAAGCTTGGTATTCTCAATACAATGACATTCTATAACCTGCCTGAAGATTATATAAGACAGGAAGAGTATTACCTGCGTAGCCTTACTGTTGCACAGGTAAATGAAACTGTTCAGAAGTACATTGATCCCCTGAAGATGTATTATGTAGTGGTTGGTGATGGAAAAACTCAGTTAAAACCTCTTGAGAAGGTCGGTTTGGGTAAACCGATTCTGGTGAAGAATTGACAATTTATTATAAATTTGCCACTTTATATCCGGCGGCACAACGGTATTTTTGCATAATTGCATGATAGCATGATTGCATGATAGCATGATTGCATGATCTTATAGGATGCCCGGATGGTGGAATGGTAGACACGCAGGACTTAAAATCCTGTGGCCATAACGGCTGTGCGGGTTCAAGTCCCGCTCCGGGTACAGAAAGCCTCGATTTATCGGGGCTTTCCTCATTTAGTAGGTGCAAATCAGGTGCAAATTTTTATTTTGTAAAAACTCTAAATTGACTTATTTTTAATAATGAAAGTCAATATGAGTAAAACGCAATTTAAAGAGTTACTTGAAGAGTATATCTCAAACCTCGAAAAAGATTATGATTCTAATCAAACTGGGAACAGTAATCATCCTACGTACTCTCTGATAAAGAATACGTACAAAAAAATTGAAGACAAATATTTTTATAGGAAGTTAGGCTTCACTCTAACATATTTCCTATTCTGCCTGGTATATATAGCAATAACAATTGCCCTACCTTCCCTCCCATTGGCTTTCTTCATAGTATTTCCATTTATGATCTTATTTTTCTTTTATATAGTTGTAACCAAACTTGTTAAAACACCAGATTTAGTTGATATTACAAGTTTAGGAGACAGAATCCTACTAGTAAGAGAAAAAATAAAATACTATGATTTTGATTACCTTGAAGTTAAGGAAATGATCATTGACATTGATAAGATTTATCATCTGGAACCATTAGCCTACTTGAAAAAGTACAATGAATTAATGAAACCAACTTTTGACGGTAACAAAAATAAAAACACAAATTATGAATCAAATCCGCTTGAAAGATTGATCGCAATTGATCAAATTATTGAAACCACCAAGATTCCAATTCAGAATGAGGAAAAAGTGTTATTGCTCTCAAGTATCCTAAGAATTAGTGATACTAATTTCCAAAATGTAAAAACATCATTGAATGTTTTAAACAAAATCAAAAACAAAGAAGAGTTGAAGGAAAGTGAGTTAAAAAAACTTGAGATAATAAAGGAGTCTTTAAGTAATACAATTACAATACTTCAGGTTGCGACTAAAAATACTGAATATTTGTTTAGTACATTAGATAAAACTACCTAAAAACAAAGTCATTTCAGACCTGAATTTGACTTAAATAGATAAAATATTGTCATTTTTTTGTACTGATCTTAAAAAAGTACAATATGGAAAATATCATTATTGTTAATCCTAACGACTTTTGGGATAAGCATCGGGAAATAACTAAGCAAGTCATAAGGGAAGAACTAGATAAAGAAAACCCATGTAAAGAAAATGAAGAGGATATTTTGGTTATAGAGGACGTTTGTAGAATCCTTAAAAAATCCAAACAAACTATCTACAACTGGATGGAGGCTGATATAATTAAAGGACATCACATTAATGAAAGTCTTTTCTTTTTTCGAAGTGAAATCATAGATCTTCTTAAAAGTGGTATTAAAGAATATAAGAAGAAGTGATGCAACTTACTTATAATCAGTATAGCAAAAGTATCTATGTGATACTTATAAAATATGCACTAGATACTAATTAGGTATCTATATAGGCCTGAATAGATACTTTTTAGGTATGCAGAAGTTGCGTGAAAAGTATCATTATACTGTTTAATAGTTACTCCTATGAAATACATTCCTTTAAACAAATTTCCTGAATATGACGAGAATCCATTCATGGAAAATGCTCTGCAAGAGATAAACAGACATTCAATAAAAAAAAAGGTATTTGTTAAAGGGAATAGATCAGTATTAAACCAGGTAATCAACGATAATGGAGAGATTGTAGCTCATAGTGCTTTTTTGCGAACAATCGAAGTTGATGAGAGCCAATTTATTAAGGTCTACTTAAGTAGGTTTGCAGCTTTCTATGATTTAAATAAGGCTGCAATGAAGGTGTTCGGCTATATCCTTACAAAATGTGTAATACCTAATAAGGACATTTTATATATAGACTTTGATGAAGCAAAGGATTTTACACGGTATTCTGCCAATAATATAATTCGCACCGGTTTGTCCTGTCTGGTTGAACAGGGAATTATTGCCAGGTCAACAAATCCTTATAAATACTATCTGAACCCATTAGTTGTATTCAATGGTGATAGGATAACATTTGCCGATTCATATATTAAGAAGAAGAAGAAGATTCCTGATACAAATAAAAACCAATTATCAATTTGGTCAGATGAACTGTAAATTGTTTATAGATTGAGTATGAATTGTAACGAAGCCAAAAGAATTGACATAATTAGTTTCCTGGCAAAAAATGGAATTAATCCTGACTATAACCAGGGGGTCAACTATTGGTACAAATCTCCTCTCAGGAATGAAAATAATCCTTCCTTTAAAGTAAACTCTTATAAAAATCTCTGGTTTGACTTTGGAATCGGAGAAGGTGGGGATATCATCAAACTTACAAGCTTGCTTTTTAAGGTTGATAGTTCGAATGCGCTAAGGATTCTATCTGATAATCACTATTCAAGTCATCAAAAAGTTTTAAATAATGGAGATTCGAAGATGCTAATTACAAATGTCAAAGAAATATCAAATATTCAGCTCATTAACTACTTAGAATCACGAAAACTAAAACTTCAATTGGCAAAAGAGTATTGTAAAGAAATTTCGTTTCAACTTAATAATAAAAGCTTTTATGCGATAGGTTTCCAGAACGATTCCAAAGGGTATGAACTCAGGTGCAAATATTTTAAAGGGTCCAGTTCTCCTAAAGATGTAACTCTAATCAAGAATAATTCTGAAAAACTTTTACTATTTGAAGGATTTATTGATTTTCTCTCATGGTTCAGTTGCAAGCAATTCATTACTGGTAACCATGATTATTTAATTCTAAATACGCTTTCCTTTCTTAACAAGAGCAAATCTGTGATTAAGGAATATAATGAGGTATTACTCTTCCTGGATAATGACAAAGCCGGTAAAAAGGCTACTGCTGAACTTATTGGTGCCGGTTTTTCTAAATGCATTGATATGTCCAAAGGGTATTCAGAATTTAAAGATCTGAATGATTCATTAGTCAGAAAATAAATAGTCACACCTTCTTCCAGGCAAGTTCAACGATTCTGGCATTTAATATAAATAATATATTGTTTTTAAATATTTATAATATTTTATTTTGTTATAATATTTATAATACATTATTTTTATGTAATAATTAAAATATTTATAATATTTGCAATTATATAAATTAAAAAAATGAAGAAAATAGTTATTGTTAATCACAAAGGTGGAGTTGGAAAAACCACCTCGTCAATAAACATTTCTGCAGGTCTTGCAAAAAAAGGAAAGAAAGTAATTATCATAGATGCAGATCCTCAGGCCAACCTAACAGAGAGCTTTGGTGTTTTTGATCCCATCAAAGATCTATACCTTTCTTTCAGTAAAGGAGAACCGCTCCCAATAATAAATGTCAAAAAGAATTTATCCATAGTCCCAAATTCTTTGAATTTCTCAGGAATAGAATTGGAAATTGCAGGAAGAATGCCAAGAGAGATTATTCTAAAAGAACTTATGGCAGGGCTTGACAAAACCTATGACTATTGTATTATAGATTGTCCTCCATCTCTAGGTTTAATTACCCTAAATGCTCTAGTTGCTGCAGACGAGGTCTACATACCAATGGAAGCAGAATTTTTGGCATATAGGGGAATTGATTCGATTGTCGGAATAATAAACCTGGTCAAAAAACACTTTAATCCTGGTCTTTTAATTAAAGGGGTATTTTTCACTAAGTATAATGAGCAAAGGGTTCTTACAAAAGAAATCAAAAACCAGATTAAAGGATATTTCGGCGACAATCTAATGAAAACAGCGATACGAGTTAACGTAGCATTGGCCGAGGCTCAATCAAGTGGAAAAGATATATTTGAATATGATCCTAAAAGTAACGGAGCAAAGGATTACATGAGCCTGGTAAATGAAATTATAAAAAATTAAGTCATGGCAAAGAAAAACTTTGATAATCTCACTAAAAACAGTTACTTGGGCGGTGGATTGAGCAACCTGATTCCTGAAATGAATGAAAAACATGAATCAAAAAAAAATAAGGTTGCCTCTAATGATGTCCCCAAGACTTTCCTGATGCTTCTCGAAGATTATGAATACCTGCAAACTTATTCAAGGTACATGGCATTTCACAACAACTCTAAATATCCTTTAAAAAGATCGCTAAGCGATGCAATCAAGCTTCTAAAGGAAGCTCACCCTGAAATAAGATAGATTAAAAGAAGCCCCTTGGAATCATTTTCCTAGGGGTTTATGATTTTTGATGGTTTAGCCAAAAAAAGGGGGTGTTTACCCCCTTAATTTACTTTTCTTCAGCTTTTACTTTACTTTGAAATTCAACTGTATCAACAGTACAAGTAAGAACTGCAATAGCTTTTTTAGCATCTTCTTTGTCGATGTATGCCCTTGCTGAAACGTCTCCCTGTATGGTAACTTGCGTTCCAACTTTAAGGAAAGGGAAAACTTTTTCACGGTTCCATAGTGAACACTCGAACCATGTAGTTTCAGTGACTTTATCACCGTTTTTGGCTGTGAAGTGTTTATCACAAGCAACGTTAAAGTTAAGAACTTTAGAATCACCAACCTGTGCAACTGGCTTCACTGAGCCGATGTTGCCTGTAAAAATTGTTACGATCATAGTAATAAATTTTTAAGTAAATAATAATATAATGCTGTAAACCAGCAATTTTACGTGAAGTGCAGCCTATAAGAGTAAATAAGGAAAAAAAGGAAACGCAATAAATAACAAAGTGGCTTTATGGCGTAGTCTTTTGAGCGGGGCGGGCTGTATTGCATTGGCCTCCATTTTAATCGTTAGGCTAAATTTATGGAAAAATCTGGTTAAATGACCATGAGGCCTAGCCGAATACCGCTATTTCTTTATTTGATTTTTAAGCAAAAGCTGGCTGAAGCGTTCGCAATGTCGAGCGAGGAACACACAGCGAGGAACTTTTTAATTCACAATTGGAGCAAAAGGAAAGTGTTAGCCTTTTTGAAGCGTAGTAGAGCGAAGGACGGTCTTGTTTCTGCGAAGTGAAACAAGGGCGGACGAGAGAGAAAACGGAGCGGAAAAAGAGGCGATCTCTTTCCAGGCAAAAGGGAAGGGGTTTTCAATTTGTAGTTTTTCCTTTCTACAAATTGAAATCTCCTTTTTAGACAAACATTCTTAATCTCCTGTGTTTGACTAAAAACCGTGCGAGGGCAAAGCCTGCCTTTATTCATCTTTAAACATAAAAAAATACCCCGAAGGGTATTAATTTTAAATCTGACCTTCATCAGCAAAGCTTCTGTATAGATCTCTTTCAGGAGTGAGGATGATATGATCGAGGAGCTGAATGTCCAGGAGATTTCCAGCCTCCTTTATTTTGCTTGTTATTTTCAGATCGCTCTCGCTTGGGTTGCTATTTCCTGAAGGGTGATTATGAGCGACGATTATTCCTGAAGCGTTAGCCTTTATGGCATACTGGAAAATCAGCCGGACATCCGTTACTGTGCCGGAAAGCCCCCCTTCAGAGATCGTGGTAATTCCAAGGACTTTGTTTGCCCTATTAAGTAGGAGCATCTTAAAAGACTCCTTGTGTTCAATTGCGTTTTGATTCCAGGAGTCGAAGAAGATCTTGTGGGCATCCCTGGAACAACTAACTACGAGGCGCTCCGAAGGTTTAACTTTAGTCACATAGATAAGGGAAACTTCAGCTACATGAAGAAAATCGATTGATTGCTGGGTGGACTGTGTGTTTTTCATAATGCGATAGAATTAAGTTAAACAAAGTTTTTACCAGCGGACGAAAGCCAGAAGGACTAAATAAGTGCAAAAGGAAACGGAATAAATAGCGCAGAGGCTTTATGCCGTAGTCTTTTTCGTGGGTCGGCTTCTTGAGGGTTTGGCAATCCTTTTAGGACTTATGGCTAACTTTGTAAAAAACTTGTTTATAGACGTGAGCCTGGGGCGAACACCACTTCTGTATTATGATTTTAGCCGAGTACCATTGTACCGCTAAAATCATCGCATTAGTGCTGTGAAGGGTTTAGAACACGAAAAAGCTTTTTCAGCTTCGAGGCTTCCGCAGCGAAGCGTAGCCCGGAACATAGCGACACGGGAGGACATATACATTGTGACCACAGAGAACACCGCTTCCCGTGGAATGCCCTAATAATTAAAATAGTACCATACCAATAAAGACAATAAATAATTTGCAACCGTTTTGAAAATTAACGAAATTTGATTAACCCTTGAGGAAGGAAACGAGTTCTGCAGGAATGTAAACCGCCAGTTCCAAAATAGGGTGCTCGGTGAAACAAAACGCAACGAGAACAAAAAAAACAGCTCAAAAGGCTGCTTCTTACTTTGCAATAATATTAAAACTAAAACTTCAATTTAAAACTACGTACTCAGAAACCTGAGCGGACCAATCACCTGTATTATCTTTTACCCGGACCCTGATCTGCTTCTGCCCCGAACTACCAAAAACATAGCGAATCTTACTCAGTGGAGAGCTAAACTTATAATTTGCAAGCGTATACTCGTACTCAATTATTTTCCCATTAAATCTTGAATCCTTGTCATATGAACCCGAAGCATCTACCTCGTATTCATAAGGACTTGAAACACCTATTTTTTTAACTGAAAACAAAGCGACCGGGGCAATATTTCGGAAAATAGTAAACGTGATAGAAAACTTAGCTTCACTACCAAAAGAATCGTTAGCCGTCAGGCTAACGATATTTTGACCTTCGTTTAATCCTGTGAAGCTAATTAATTCAGATCCAATATCAACCGTGCTTAATTGGCCATCTTGCGTTGCCTTAAGAGTTATATTTTCTTCATCCGAAATATTATATTGCAAAGAAAGCGGTTCCCCGATTTTCAGGGAATCCGTCAGGCTGTTACCCGTCAGCTCTACACCGTTTTTAATAAGGGTTAAGGTAGGTGCTTTATTGACTCCAATAAAGTAATCTTCCCGATTATCACATGAAGAAAAAAAGAGCTGTCCGGAGAGAGCAAAAAGTACCAGGCAGAATTTTATCTTTTTCATTGTTTTATGATTTTAATAAGTCTTTTTGAATCCTTTAATCCGTTGATTTCCAAAAGGTAAATACCAGAACTAACCTGGCCAAAATCAACTGTGGCAATGTCGTTATCGAAAATAAGAGATTGGATAACTTCACCGTTAATATTAAAAATTCTAACTGTTTTTATATACACATTGCTACTGAGGTATAATTTATCTTTGACCGGATTAGGATAATAAGAAAACAAGGCGGCTTTAGGTGATTCAATGCCGGTGACAGGATTCACAACGGTAATTATTCCATCAAGCAAAAGAGAATCTATGCAGCCTCCCGGACTCTTTACAGTTAGCTGAACACCAAACTTTTTAGAATTAACTCCAAGTGTGTTGTAATAATGTACCGGGTCTTTTTCAAAAATAATATCACCTTCGAAGAAGTTCCAGGCGTAACTATCAGCGTTAACGCTTGTACTGGTGAATTTAATTGCATCACCCAGGGTAACGGAAGTTATGTCTTGTGTGAAATTAGCTTTTACATTATCAAGGGTAATTTTCTGTTCAAGAAAATCACTGAGGCAACCATTTGAACTAAGCGATTTAACATAAACGGTATTCGCAGCATTAAATTTGGTTATACTATACTTTGTACCGTCCATAATATAGGCTTTCTGAGAGTCATACCATTTATAACTCAGGTAAGCAGGGTTAACAACACTGACGTTAACTGCTGATCCTTTGCAGTAACTTGTTTTTAAATCTGTTACAGGTAGGCTGACCTGATCATAAACCTTTATCATAACGAAATTTGAATAAACAGTACTGTTTCCGCTTGTTACGGCTCTCCTATAATAAGTATTAACTATAAGAACGTCAGGCTTATAAGATATTCCAACTTCTGAAGGGATATCGACCCATGTAACACCCTGCAGGGAATATTGCCATTGATAAGAGTACTGGCCGGTTCCTCCCCCTGGGCTTGTCCCGGAAAGAAGGGCCGGAGCTGTATTGTAACAGATGCTTTGAGCATCACTAACGACACCCGGCAAAAGACTATCAAACACTGAAATAGTTATTGTGTTACTATACTTTTCACCGCAAGATCCATCAGTTACTTTCCTCTTAAAGTACGTCTTTTGTGAAAGCGATCCTGGTTGGTAGTCTTTTCCGTTACCCCCTGTTATTACAATCTGCCAGTCAAAATTATTGACTGAGTAATACCACTGATAAACAAAAGTACCGCTTCCTCCTGTTGGAATAGAACCGGTTAACAATGAAGGGGTTGTATTATAAGCTATAGCCTGATCGCTTGTGATTACACCTCCCTGAAGCTCTTCATTAACTGTAATTTTAACGCTGTTGGTGTAACCAGATCCACAGGAACCGGTTACTCTTTTTCGAAAGTACTTTGAAGCTGCAAGAATACCGGCATCGTAATAGTCGTTTGTTGCTCCTGTTATGTCAGTCCAGCTGGCGTTATTATCAGATATTTGCCAAAGATTTTGTATTGACTGCCCTATTGGTAAAACTATAGTTGTTATGGGAGCTGAAGCGAAAGTTTTACAAATTGCCTGATCGCTTCCAATTGTTCCGGCATTAAAAGCCGGGTTAACTGTGATTGTAACAATATTAGTATAAATTGTTCCATTACTCGCAGTTACCATCTTTTTACGGAAATACATTGTTTTAATTAAAACACCGCTTTGGTATGTGTCTGTAGTGGCCGTGCTTATATCATTCCATTCCGTAGCATCCTCTGATTTCATCCAATTTTGACTATTTATAACTACACCAGCAGAGGGTCCGGTAAGGGTGGTAAGTAGTGCCGGAGTTGCCAGATAACAAATCGTTTGATCAGATCCTATCGTACCAACCAAAACCTCTGTGGTAACAGTTATAGTTATCGTATTAGTTGGTAAAGTACCACAAGATCCGCTTGTTGTCAATCTCTTGAAATATGTTGTCTGTGAAGTGGCTGCAGGTTGATAAAAAGGATCTGTTGCGCCAGTTATATTCGTCCAGGTCGAATTATCAATAGATTTTTGCCATTGATAAGTAAACGTACCGGTTCCTCCTGTAGCTATTGTTGAAACATCAAGTTTCTGCGGGATTGTATTAAATAGTATAGTCTGATCATTCCCGATTGTACCAGGTATAAAAACGGGGTTAACATTAATGGTTATTACATTTGTTTCTTTTACTCCGCAAAAATCAGTTACTATTTTTTTGTAGTAAGTTTTAACTGTTAAGGCGGGTGGTTCATAATAACTATCTGTTGCCCCTGTAACTACAGTCCAGCTTGATGAATTAAGAGAAGATTTCCACTGGTTTGTATAAGAACCATTACCTCCTGATGGAAGGTTAACCGGGTTTAATGATCCGGGGACCTGGTTATAACAAACCGTTTGATCGGCCCCTATAACTCCGGGTATAAAATCATCTTGTACGTTAACAGTTACAATATTTGAGTAACTATCAACGGAAACGGACGTTACTTTTTTCCTGAAATAAGTTTTCTTAATTAATGCCGCTGCCTGGTAACTGTCGCTATTTGCCGCTGTTATATCACTCCACGTTGTCCCGTCCTCTGTCTTTTGCCATTGGTAGGTATAAGATCCGTTACCTCCTGATGGGGGCGAAGTTGTTGTTAAAATAGACGGTATTGTATTATAGCAAATCGTTTGATTGCCTATGATCACCCCAGGAACAAGTAAAGAATTTACATTAATTGTAATAACATTTGTTTCTATTGTACCACAAGATCCGTCTGTAGTCACCCTTTTATAATATTTTGTAACTGTTAGTGCCGGTGGTTGAAAGCTTTCAGCTATAGCACCAGTTATATTTGACCAGGTGGAATTATCCAGAGAGTTTTTCCATTGGTAGGTAAAAGATTCAGCTCCTCCGGAAGCAGATTGTACAGAAACCAATTCAGCGGGGATCTCATTATAGTTTATTGTTTGAGACGAACCAATAACCCCAGGTAAAAACTGGTTACGAACTGTAACAGTAATTTGATTGGAGTAAACCGTTCCGCATGTGCCGCTTGTTTCAGATCTTCTGAAATAAGTGGTTAAAGTCAAAGGAACTGAAGTATAAGTTTCTGAATTAGCTGAAGGGATATCGGTCCATGTTGAAGCAACCAGTTTTTGCCATTGGTAAGTATATGAACCGGTTCCGCCGGTGGGGTAAGAATTAGTAAGAAATACTCCCGGAGAGGACCCGTAACAAATAGTTTGATCTGTTTTTACAGTCCCTGCCACAAGCGGAGTATTTACAATAATATGAATAGAATTTGTATGAACCGTTCCACAGCTGCCACTTGTTTCAGATCTTCTGAAATATATAGAACTAGCCATTACACCGGGAGAATATATTTCAGATGTTGCTCCTATAATATCAGTCCAATTTGAATTATTAACAGAACTTTGCCATTGGTAGGTATAAGAGCCTGTTCCTCCTACGGGCAATGTTGAGATAAAAGTTGTTGGTGTGGAGTTATAACATATTGTTTGTGTCCCGCTGATTGATCCGGCAATAAGGTTTGGCCTTACTGTTATCATGAGGGAAGCTGTATAGCTGGAGCTGCAGGTATTAATAACCTTTCTTCGGTAGTAGGTTGTCGAAGTAAGGTTTAAGGGCTGGTATGTCTCGTTAGTAGCTCCTACAATAATCGACCATGTAGAATTATTTAGCGAAGACTCCCATTGCCACGTAAAGACTCCTGTTCCTCCTGTTGGTGCAACGTCTGTTGTAAGCAGTAAAGGGATCTCTCCATAACAAATTGTTTGATTGGTTCCTATTGTACCAACGTTAACGTCCGGCCTTATGGAAATGGTTACAGAGTTTGTGTAACCACTACCGCAAATATCTGTTACCGACTTGCGGAAATAAGTTTTTGCGGATAATACACTCGGCTGATAAGAAGTGCCAACAGCTCCACTTATAGTGTTCCAGTTTGAATTATCTAAAGAACTATACCACTGGTAAGAGTAAGAACCGCTTCCTCCGGTTGGGAGTGTTGTTGTTGTTAATAGACTTGGAGTTGAATTATTGCAAATAGTTTGATCAGATCCTATATCGCCCAATGTAAAAGCCTGTCTTACAGTAATCTGAACAATGTTATTATAAATATTACCACAAGAAGCATCAATTACCTTCCTTCGATAGTATGTTGTTTGAGACAAGTTGCCGGGCTGATATGATGCTGCCACAGCTCCCGAAATAACATTAAAATCAGTTCCATTTAATGAGCTTTCCCAAAAATAGGTATATGATCCCTGCCCTCCGGATGGGGCGACCGTACTATTTAGAATATTTGGCGCAGTATTTATACAGATAGTTTGATTTGTTCCAATTGCACCGGGAGAAAAAACGTCTCTGACTGTGATAGTCACTGTATTATTGTAACCATTACCACAAGAAGCGTCAGTAACCTTTCTTTTATAATATGTCGTAACGGATAAAGCGCCCGGCTGATAAGAAACCCCTGCTGCTCCTGAAACTATACTCCAATCAGTATTATTAATTGAACTTTCCCAAACATAAGTATATGTACCCTGACCTCCAGAAGGGGCCGTTGCGTTTGTTATTAACACAGGCGTTCCCAGGTTGCAAATAGTCTGATTGTTACCAATAGACCCAACTGAAAACTGTGGACGGACCGTTTTTGTTACCGTTCCGGTAAAAAGCGAAGGACAGTTAGCATCAATAACCTTTTTCTTATAGTAAGTTGTTTGTGTTAATACCGGGGGCTGATACGAAACCTGATCAGCTCCAGGGATGGGATTAAATGTTGAGTTATCCGATGAGTTGAACCATTGAAAGGTAAAAGAATTTGACGCTCCCGAAGGGTTTGAAAGGGTGGCTATAATTGCCGGTGCTTCATTATAGCAAACCGTTTGATCGCTTCCAATTGTTCCGGCATACAAATCAGTGCGAACATCCTTTGTTACACTGCCCGTATAAACAGTTTTACAAGAGTTTATTATTGCCTTGCGATAATATGTTTTAGATGTTAAAGCCGGTGGCTGGTAACTCTGGCCGGTGGAAGATCCTGAGGCAGCGGACCAACTTGAGTTATCCGCTGAACTATACCACTGGTAAGTGTTTGCTCCTATACCCCCTGTTTCAGCAACAACAACATTTATCTCACTTGGTGTTGCACCGTAACAAATAAGCTGATCAGAACCAATAGATCCAGCGGTTAAATCGTTGTACCCATGTATTTGAATTGAATTTGTATATGTTTCTCCACAACTGGCATCAATAGTTTTTCTTTTAAAATAAGAGTAACCAAGAGTAAAAGACGGTTGGTATGTCTTCCCGGTTGCCCCCGCAATTGGGTTCCAGATGGTGTTATCTGTTGAGTTGTACCATTGATAGTTATAATTTGGGCCAGAACTTCCGCCTGTTGGAGCTGTCGTTTCGCTAATAAGCGCAGGAGCAACATTATAGCAAACATCCTGGTTACTTCCAATTGCTCCGGTGGTGAGTGCAGCGTAAACATATTTTAATACTTCATTACTGGCACTACTTACGCAGCCCAATTCTGTAGTGGTAATAAATCTCCTATATGATGTTGTTTGATTAATATAAGTTGGTTGGTAAGATGCTGAAGTAGCTCCCGAAATAGAATTCCAACTACCCACACCCGTTTTACTTTGCCAACTAATTGTATAGGCAGAATTAGACGTTAATGAAACATTAACTATATTTTGGGGTGTTGCTCCAACATTACAAATAATCTCATTTGAGCCTATAGAATTAGTATATGTTCCAACAACTTTTAGGGAAACTTGGCCCGTATAACTGCTACGATTACAATAATCTTCAGAAAAGTACGAAAATGTCCACGTACCAACTAAATTAAAAAAACCGGCTGGAAATACATAAGTAAAATTCCAATAACCATCTGATGAAAGATCCGCAGGATCTATTACTAAAGCAACAGATCCATCAGGTCTTTTAACCGTAATAGAATTAGCCCACCAATACTCGTCACACCATCCATACCGATCACACTCGTAAAACCAATTGTTTGATCCATGTAAAGTAGTAGTACTACCAGAGTTAACACATATAGAAGTAAAATCTTCCACGCTTTGACTGGTTGAACTGCATGACTGACCAAAAGAATAATTATTTGACAGTAAAAGAATTATTAAAGTAGAATATAAAAAGGGTAGGAACTTTTTCATAAGCTAGAAGTTATAGTTTATTCCAAATTTTATGATGAAACTAGCCTTGCCAACCTTACTGAGCTGAAAGAAACGCTGATCAAGATCCAGGTTAAGCATGATCTTATTAGTGATAAAGTATTCTGCGCAAATCCCTATGTTCTCGCCAACAAAAAACTGGTTTTTCTTCTTATCCAGGATTGAATTACTAATAAATTCTGCTCCTGTAAGAATCCCTCCATTTACATTGAAAAAAACCTTGTCGCCAAGGATATAGAAAGTATACATCAGCTCAGGGTTTGCATAGACAACTGAAGCTTTACTTAAATCAAAGCTTACACGCTCATAATCAAGGCTTGCTCTGTATGCAAGGTTGCCACTTTTATAAAAGGTAATTCTTGAAGAAACATTAAATCCGTTTTTAACATAGGCATAATTAATCCCCAGGGCTTTACTTCCTTCAACGTGTATCAACTGTGCGCTAGCTGAAACAGAAATAATTAAAAATGCAAGTATTAGTCTAATTTTCATTTGCAGAGAGTTTTTGTTCGAATACTTTCACTTTCAACATTTTATCTCCTGATATTTCAATAATCGGATTGCGGGTCCCCTTGAGTTCCCGGAGCTGAATAACCAGAGATCCGTCCTTACCACCTGTAAAACGTTCTGTTACATAACCCAGCTCTTGTTTCTGGTAAGCCGTTACGACCTTCACTGGCGATTCAAACTCGATTTGAATTCTCTTTTCAATCTTAGCCTCGTTCTTTTTCATCCCTTTGCGCTTCCCTTCGACTACCTTGAAATAAATACCATCAACGTTATAGTCGCTCCCGGTGTTATTAATTATTATGAGCTTGAAGTATGTAAACTTGTCGTCATTCTTGATATTAGCAACTTGAAAAGTCAAACCGTTCTCTACCTTGCCGATCGAGCTATATTCTATCTTATCAGAAAGTACGCTGTTAAGGCGTTCTTTCATCTTTGAGTCGTTGCTTTCAGCGATAGCAACCTCTTTCATTTTCTTCTCGTCAATCTTTTTAACTTCTTCGCTGGTGAAGTCATAGAAAATCTTATTGCTGTCACCATATTTTAAACGTCCATACCAGACCTTTTCTTTATCCAACTTTACCGTTATTGATGTTTCAGGTGCGAGAGGATCATTGCCCCGGATTACGCAGTTCTTGCCGTTTTGAAAAATATCATAATACTTGTTTCTATTTTCCCCTATTGAAGGGTTATTGCCAACAACAATAAAAACAATACTATCTGTGAAATTGAGGGTTGCTGTAAAGTCTTTATTTACCTCTATTACACCCATATTTTGGGAGAATATGGGACTTACCAAAAAGGTAAAAAAAACAGTTAAGATGATATTCTTCATATTACTCTTTTTTAATAAAAACTTTATATCCTTTGTAAAGATTAACTGTCGGTTCCTTCTTTCTTGTCATGGCCCTTATTGTATTATCTACTGCATTGGCGGCAATGCCTACTCCGGTACCAGCAGCAATGCCAGAGGAAACAGAGGAAGAGGTTTCATTCGAGGTTTGGTTCATCCCTTCTTTTATAGACTCATTAAGATTGCCCTCATATGGCAAACCACGAGAATACTTCTCATCGTACACAATCAGACCACTTACAGATAAAACATTACCGTCAGTATTCATCACCTGGTAAATGTTGATCTCAAAAACATTATTACTCTCTATAGCTTTCCCGTACAGGATCGCATTTTTCTTAAACACTGTTCCCTCTACTGTCAGATCCTCCAAGAGGAAAAAAACTACAGAAGAATGATTTTTTATCTTTGTGTCCTCTTCCAGAATCGCAGCCGTAAAATCAGAATGTTTGGTCTGTGAACCAGATGAGTTATTTTTACTCTTGGATCTATCAGAAACAATAATCCCAAAGCCTCCGGTATCTTCATTTTTCCGTACCGGGGTTTCACTTTTTGTTTCAGCTTTTATTTCTTCTTTTGCTTTTACAAGCTCTTGTTTCTGAGTTACCGGCTTAGTTGCCTGGTTATCACTGTCAGAATCCTTATCAACAACATTCAGGGGTTCTGACTGGTAGGTTTTAAAATTAGCGGTCTTGGATAGATCCTGTTTCGCTTCCGGTTCCTGGTAAGCGTTGGCCTTTTTTAGCCGGTTATTATATTCCTCCTTTGTTTTGTCTTTTTCCACCAGATCAGGAACGGTAAAGTCAGCAGCTGCAGATCCGGATGAAGTGTCTTTTTTAGAATAAACACTCACACCATAAATAACCATTATAAGTACAACTACGCCTATAGCACCAAAAAATATTAACTTCTCCTTATTCATAACTATTTTATTTCGCTTCTATTAAGCTCAGCAAACCTTGTTATAAGTAGCCCATGAGGGTTTAGCGGGTAGTTACGACTAACAAAAATTATTAACCCTGTCGTTTCAAAAGAGTAGCGAACGGTCTGTTCATCCTGTGTGATGGAAAGGACCGCTTTAACCCTAAAAGAGTAAGGTTCGTTATTACCTTGGATTTCGATGTTTTCCGGTAATATCTCGATTGTTTGTTTTATTCCATAATTAGAAACCTTCGTATACCAACCATCATTCTTTCTTTTTATGTAAAGTTGTTCCACGGAATTATCCCCAAACCACAAAGATTTTTCAAGGCTCTTCTCAACATTGAAAGCATCATATTGATAAAAATAATTATGAAACTTTTCAAGGTGATCCTTGATCTCAACCTTTATATTCTCATCCCTTTGCATCCACTTCATGGGTATCACTTCGCCGTTAGTGTCAAGAACAAGCACGGTATTTAACTGCTTAGAGTAAAGGTTATTAATGGAAAATGCAAAGATTGCCGATGAACAAACGAAAGAAATCATTAGACCCCATACAACCAGCCGATTAATAATAAGGGTTTTATAAATATCTATTTTGGGTTTTTCCATCGCTCTACTTGATTAATTCTTTCATGAATGGCATTGACATTTTAAAAAGCTTGATTTTTATTATTATGACCAGTATAAGAGCCAGTATTACCATCAACCCCCCAGAAATAGCCATACTCCCGGGACCCATAGAAACTGGCTCCATAATTACAGTCATAGTATCAAACAGGGTGTTTGCAAAAACAACTACGAAAGCATATGGGATTATTACCAGGTAGTAACGAGCATACATCTTGAAAACAGTATAGATGTAATCTTTCGTTTTATCAAAAATAGAAAGGGCAATCATCAGGGGAACAAAAATTTTAATTAGCCCCATGAAAAAGTATCGCTCTGCCAGGAAAACAGGGTAAATTAAGAAGTCAAGTATCTTTAATAGGAATTGCGTTATGTGGCTATAAGCACCTCCTGTCCAGCTGGAAGGATTCATCATATTTACAACCTCTCCTATCTTTCTTAAAACACCATCGATTGCTGATTCATTTGCTGGTGGCGGAGTAACTGGAAATGACGAAACTGTAAACAAATCAGGCTTATTATTAAACCCCTTTAATGCTTCGGATTCGACCATTGCACAGGCAGAATCAAATACATCCAAGATCTGAGTACTAAAACCAACAAGCAAAAGAAGACCCAGCATTCTAAAAAGGGAATAAGGTGAAAAACCATCATCTCCCTCGCTAAATACTTTCCCATTTTTGGAAAAGCTTTTGAAAAAACTTTTCCAAAGCGATAGCACTAAAATAAAAGCTCCTATAGATTTTGAAACTATGACAAGGTAGCCAAGACCTCCTGCGAACATTGCCTTATAAACCTTATCCAAATATTCGAGACCCATAATTAATTATTTAAAAACACTATTTATATAATTCAATGTTCTTAGTTGCATCCGTTGATTATCAAGTATCTCAACTTCAATTATTGCTGAATTTATAACTCCAATATTTTCTCTGAGTTCTTTTATTGCCTGGTTCATGTTAAGAAGGCGTTCACCATCTGACATCTCAGAGAAATTATCGGTAAGCACCACTGTAAGCGTAGTAATGGAGTAACTTGTCTGGCTGAGTAGCCCCATCATAGATTCGCTCAGCATATGATATTCAGAGGGCTTAAAACAGTTATGTTCATTAATGGCTTTTAGCGAGCCTAGCACACGTGTATATGAATCACTTACCTGGGCAATAGCCAGTTCAAGATTATGGTAATTAGCAACCTTACGGTTTATTTTTCTAAGCTTTTCCGTTGCATCTCTTATAGCCTGTAAGCTTTCTTTTTGTGTATTCACTTGTTCGGTAAGCGTGGTTATTTGCCTTATTCGATCAGCTTTTTCTAAACTTTCCTTTGCTGCATCTTCAGCCTGCCATGCAGGATTTTTTACAACCACAGTTAATCCAGCCGGGACCTGCCCATAAATTTCACAAGTCAGGAGAAAGAGTAAAAACGTGAATAAAGTTCTCATTTTAAATATTTTTAATTCTACTGAACTCCTCTATTGCCTGCTCCATATCTTCGGTTTCTTTGTATAGTTCCATGACCTCTGTGTACTCCTTCCCTTCTGTTTGAAATGCAAGAAGAACTTTCCTGGCCAGTTCCAATCTCATTATGTTGCTCTCAGATCCTATCTTGAGTAAAAATTCTGAATATTTGATTTTACCGGTGAAGTTGTATTTTATTGATCCCAGCTGGTTCTCATCATGCTCCTTGAGAGAAAGGCGCTCAATGATTTCCTTGTAGCCTTTTTCGTTTTGCATGATATACATTACCTGTGTGTTATCGATCATTGCATTTGAAGCATCGTTTTTTGGTAACTGGCTTGGAGATTGAAGCACAATTCCAATAGCTGCCTCCTGTTTTCTGGCCGCCTGATAGAAGTACTCTGCAGATGAAAGCACTGATGGAAATTTTAACATTTTTGCGAATTCATCAAAGAAGATTACCCCCTTTGTGCTGCGGTCTTTCCAAACAACTTTCTGAACTGCTTCGCTGATCATGTGAAGCATGATGGTTAGCAGTACATGATTATCTTTAATCTCGTCAAGTTCAAAAACGATGAATTTCTTTCCCTCGATCTTGTAGCTGTCGTCCGTTTTTTCTTCAAAAAGAAATGAGTAGATCCCTTTACCGATAAACTCTGAGGTAATATGTAGAAAGTCCTCAATATCAAAGAATTTTGGATTAAGATCCAGGACTTTCATAATATCATCTTTGTTACTGTCTATGAACTCGTAGAACTGTGGGAAACTATGATCCCTTTCTATAGATTTATAATACAGTGTTATGACCTTTCTTAGGCTCACAGCTTCATCTTCTTCAGGTAGCCGGTCCCTTTTCCAAAGCTTGAAAACGAATGTCGAAAGCTCGTTAATTTTTGTAGCTGAAATGTTTTCAGAGGTTTCAACAAAAAATGGGTTTAGGCCAATACCTACGCCATCCTGATACTTGATGTATACCGTATCATCAGGATATAACAGAGACAGCTTCCGATAGCTATCTCCAAGGTCAATGATTACAATCCGGATATCATTTTCGTAGAACTGCCGGAAGATATGGTTAGCTAGTACTGATTTGCCTTCTCCGGTTGGTGCGATGATAAAGAAATTCCTGGCTTTTATTCTCTTTCGGTCTTCGTCCCAGACATCTTTTTTTACCGGGATATTATATACCCGGTCATTAAAGTAAATCCCCTTTTCATCGTTTTTGTAATTTGTTACGTTCGTGAAAAAACAAAGACTCTGCTGCAGATCTATGGGCAGAATAATATTTGATTTGTCAATGTTGGCTACA
>Ga0307378_10000339_pt1 | contig 83358 bp, 67 predicted proteins | sample UN1MG_FD_202238 | JGI IMG/M metagenome (GOLD analysis project Ga0307378, IMG submission 202238) | Soil microbial communities from Risofladan, Vaasa, Finland - UN-1 | ecosystem: Environmental > Terrestrial > Soil > Coastal area > Acid sulfate soil | place: Finland: Risofladan, Vaasa | collected... | reverse complement strand
ATGCACCCAGGAGACACCAAATACCCAGAGTTCACTGTTTAAATACAGTGACGGAAAGATCATTGAATTTGAGACCAGGGGCAGGTATACAAACGCAGAATCAAGTATCGGGATACGTATCGGAAACATTTTTTACGGAACTGAAGGTTACCTGGAGCTGTATGATGAATCTGCTTCTCCGTGGAAGGCTTTCCGGAGAAGGGAGAAAACACCTTTTGCAGGGTCAACGGAAGAGAGTCGTGAACCTTCCGATCCGACATTCATGAAAGCGCCTCCGGGATCGGAGCATTTTGCCAATTTCCTTGAAGCAATAAGGTCTGGTAAAGATGATGACCTGAACTGTGATATAAAAGAGGGACATTATTCATGTGTCCTTCCGCATCTGGCAAATATATCTTACCGCCTTGGCCGCGAGCTGCATTTTGATGGTGCGAAGGAGAGATTTGTCAACGATCCTGAGGCTGACAAAATGCTTACAAGGGAATACCGTAAGCCTTATGTGGTCCCGCAAATAGTCTGAAAAGATGTTTTTAAGATAGTGATTATTAAATCGATATTTAATTTAAGACTAAACCAATAAATGTTGAGTAATCATTAAACTGACCAGGAAAGAAACCCTGGCACGTTTATTACACTACCTTCATATTCACAGGATCCCAGTTGATTAACTTTTTCTGGAAATAGCTGTCGTTAGATGCCAGGGTAGGAGCCGCAGCCCTGAATGCAAACTCCGGACCCTCCACCAGAGGTTTACCGTCACGTACTCCATCGAAGAAATTCCTGAAATGTTCAAGATGTTCATCATATCCTTCAGGTGCTGTATAATTTACAGGAGGCTTAACAGGTCTTTTCTGCTCTTCTGCCGTGTATTTACTGTTGTATTCTTTTAAAAGCTCATCCTGCATGGCTTTGGGGTAGGTGTCAAATGCATCCCAGCCGCCTATTCCTGGGGCTTTTGACATTAAACTGTGAGTAATCCGGAATCCGTTATCGAGCATTTCCATAACACCTTCACTGCCGAAAAATCTTGTTACGCCTTTTTCACCCTGTCCGCTAACGAAATTTACACGCAACATCAACTGAAATTCCGGGTGTTCCTTTGTTTCAGGATAGTGCATAATACCTGTCATTATATCAGGAACATCACGTTCATCTTTCCAGTAGCATAGTTGTCCTGTGGCATAAATTGTTTCAGGTCCTATTGAGTCTGTCAGTAAATGAACGCCTGACAGCAGGTGAACAAAAAGGTCTCCTGCCACACCTGTACCATAATCCTTGTAATTTCTCCACCAGAAGAATTTCTTCGGATCCCATGGTATTTTATTCATCCCTTCAATATAACGGTCCCAATCGACTGTTGAAGGAGATCCGTCTGTAGGCATGGTGTATTCCCATGCTCCAAGTGCATCCTGCCTGTCAAAATTAGCTTCAACACAGTTAAGCATACCGATGGCACCGGTTTTATACAATTCCTTTGCCTTCTGGTAAACAATGCTGCTTACCCTCTGGCTTCCCACCTGCATGGGCTTTCCGGTTTTCTTCTGAGCATCAATAACCGGAAGTCCGTCACTTATTTTCTGAACTACCGGTTTTTCGCAATAGACTGCCTTTCCGCTCTTCATTGCTTCAATAGCGATCCTGGCATGCCACAGATCGGCTGTAGCGATTATTACTGCATCTATATCCTTCCTGTTCAGGATCTCACGATAATCACGTGTCGTGTAAATATTATTACCATATTTCTCCTTTGCCCTTGCAAGTCTTCCGTCGTACAGATCACAAACGGCTGTAAGTTCAACACCGGGAATTTTAAGAGCTGAATCAGTATCTACATTTCCCATGATACCCATGCCAATGGTGGCAATTTTAATATTGTCATTCGGACCTATGACTCCTTTTTTTGTGGAATGAGCTTTCCTCATTTCATCTGATCCCAGTAGCGGGATACTACCTGCTGCAAGCAGAAGTGACGTCCCACCCAGCTGCCTGATAAATTGTCTGCGAGAAGGTTTGGTTTTCATGTCAGTGTATCTTTAAGTAATTATTTTGAGGTTTGTTTGCGATTCAATTTTAATATAAAGTTATACTATCAACAGGAGAATCCGGGGTATTTATGGAAATTTATTAATAGCTCTGATCTTCCCAGAAGTAAGGTCTGATTGTTGTACCTCTGGCAGTGCAATCTGCGCACCATTTATGATATGTTATCCACAGGCCGTAATATTCAATGATCCACCACCATTCATTTTGCCCGGAGAAGGGTTTACTATACACATCCAATTGTACATCCAGACACTCCGGATAATAAATATTTTCCAATCCACTAAAAAATTCATCGACATAAATCCTTTTTGAAGTCCTGGCTGAAACACTGAAAAATCCAAGTACCTGCTCATCGGGATCTTCAATGCAAAATAAATTACCGGCTAATGAATAGGGTATAATGTCATATAGACCTCCAACATTATCTGTAATCTTCCTGATATCGTCCCAGTAGAGAAATTCATTCTTACTTATAGAATACTGATTGACAATAATGCTATATCTGATTGATAATCTGTCTGTCTCGTTTGATATAAATAATATGGGATGACGATATATCTGACTTTCAGAAAGACTCGCAGTATTCTTAATGTTAATGCTGTTCGAATTATTTGAAATCCAGCAGATTCTGTTGACGACATTAGCATATGGAATCTGACATTTCCAGTTCTCAGTGTAATCCCACCTGAAAAACCTGCAATCCAACTCAGGATCGTATGTATTTAAATAAATCTGGCAGCCTTCCGTTGCAACCCTTTCAAGAGAGCCCTCCTTTATCAGTACCTTTTCATAAAACAAGCTGTCAATAGGCGGAACAGGTTTCATTTCAACCGGGAAAGACTCATAGGAATAGTGTTTTGGCGTTGCATTTTTTGTATCAATATGTAATGTATATGTTCGACCAACGACTCCCTGGAAAGTAGTCATATCCGAATTATAGGTTCCGGGAGTTGAGGATTCCCTGAACTGAAAAACATTCCCAAGATCATCATGAACTGTAACGATGCATCTTGTCAGGGGCACGCTTGTTGTTTCCCTGACAGAATTTGACCAGGAAAGTCTGATAGTGTAACCTTCAGGTTGGTTGGTTATTAATCCATCTACAACAACACGGTATGGCGATTCATTTATCTCAGGAATAAACTCCTTGACACACCCCAAAATAATGAGAGAAACAATGAAAACCGAACCAAATGAGACTGCCTTCATAATTCCTTGCAGATCAGTACTAAAATCCTGTTCCAGCCTAAAATGGAACTTTCCCGTTGATGATTAACGTAAGCCTGTTAACCGATAGATTGATAATTTTTATAAAATTAAACCTTCCTGAAGCTAAAATCAAATATTTTACTTAATACATAAAACCTTATAATGATAAAGAGGAGAAGCGCGATAAAGTACAGGACACTAACCTGGTTTAATAAATTTGACTTGCATCTAAAGAACTCATAATTTTGCGTTATACACTATAAAAATAACCTGTTGACTTTTCATTCAGATGTTTGGAATTAAGAACAGATTAGTGATGCTGACTATCAGCTTAATTGATTATGAAAAGGATCTTTGAAATATTGATTTTGACCTTTTTACTTGTCAGTTTTGTAACTCTGAATAACTGTAAAGAGGAAGAGACGGAGCTACCTGCACTTGTAACTACTGAGGCCAGCGATATTACGACAAACTCTGCAATATCAGGAGGATTCATTCCTGACGATGGTGGAGCTGAAATTACATTCAGGGGTTTATGCTGGGGGGCGGAAACAAATCCTTCAATTTCAGGTTCAATTACAAATGATGGTACCGGGATGGGCAGCTTTACAAGCTCTTTGACCGGATTGGATCAGAATACCTTATATTATGCAAGAGCATACGCAACAAACAGTGAAGGAACGGCCTATGGCAATGAAATCCAGTTTACAACAAACCAGGCAGAAAAACCGACAGTTGCGACAATTGTTAAATCCAGCGATATTTCTTATTATTATGTAAGAGTGGAAATTTATATCACAAATGATGGAGGAACTCCTCTGACTGAAAAAGGAATATGCTGGGCAACCGGTGAAAATCCAACAATTATTGATAATAAATGCATTAATGACGAAGAAGAAGGATTTCAACGTTACAGGAGTGTTATGTCCCCGTTACAGCCCAAGTCAGGTTACCATGTACGGGCATATGCAATCAACAGCATCGACATTTCTTATGGCAATGATGTCTTAATTAATACTCTCGCAGTTCCTGAGGTTACGACTGTTCCCGCAACTGAGATCACTAACAGCTCTACAAGAGTTGGAGGAAATGTAATATCTTTTGGTGATGCCTCCGATGCTGAAACAGGTATTTGCTATGGAACAGACAGAGATCCTTCAATTGAAGGGCCGCATATCATCGCAAGTACTACAGGCACCGGAGAATTTACATGCAATCTGACTAACCTGATACCCGGAACGCTCTATTATGCCAGAGCATATATTGCCTGGGAGTTTGATTATTTCATGGATATATATACGTATATTGTGTATGGCAATGAGGTGACTTTTACTTCTGATAACTAGATACTGCTAAATACACTGCCTTATTCAACGATATTATTTTACCGTTAGTTTAGCTTTCTTTACATCGCGGCTGTTTGAACCGATCATAATTTCAAAATCACCGGGTTCACATACATATGCCAGGTCGTGGTTATAGTATTTCAGATCCTCTGCTGCAAGAACGAATGATACTTCTTTACTCTCACCGGCTTTAAGGAATATCTTACTGAATGCCTTAAGCTCCTTGACAGGACGGGTTGAGGTGCTGTATACATCATGAATATAAAGCTGGACTGTTTCCTTTCCGTCCCTGGGACCTGAATTTGTCACGGTAACTTTAGCTGTGACCTTCCCGTTCACCGGCATCTCCTGTGCTGAAAGAGTCACATCTCCATAATCAAATTTTGTATAGCTTAAACCATATCCGAATGGATAGAGAGGGGCATTTATTACATCAATATAGTTGCTTCTGAAGCGGGCATAACTTTCAAAGTCTCCGTGAGGGCGGCCGGTGTTCTTATGATTGTAAAAGATGGGTATCTGACCGGCATTTCGGGGGAACGAGGTTGTCAGCTTACCGCTGGGATTAATATCACCAAACAATATGCCTGCTATTGATGTTCCCGCTTCGGATCCGGGAAACCATGCATTAAGGATTGCAGGTACATTTTCATCTTCCCAGCTCAGTATCAGTGGACGCCCGGTAAAGATAACAAGAACAACAGGTTTGCCTGTAGCAACCAGTGATTTTAGCAATTCTTGCTGGGGTTCAGGAATATCGGGAATCGACCTTGAGGCGCCTTCCCCGTTCATGTTTGCATTCTCTCCCAGTGCAGCAATAATGACATCAGCATTCCCGGCAATATCCAGAGCCTCCTTCAGAAGATCCTGCGGCTTTCGGTCATGGACCTTCCTGACTTTCATTCCCGGAATGACAAAACCCATCATCCCGTTAAGCTTTGTTTCAAGGAGTGAATCAGCAACCAGATCGCTTCCCTTTGCATATTCCACAGAACCATTGCTGCCGACTGCCTCTTTCAAACCCTGGAGCAGCGAAACCGACTGCGCAGCTTTACCTGTGAGTGACCAGCATCCTGGCATATCACTGGCAGCATCTCCAAGAGGACCAATGAGTGCGATTCTGCCACCTTTCTTAAGTGGAAGAAAATTGTTCTCATTCTTTAGCAATACCTGGCATTCATCAGCAGTTTCACGTGCGATCTGACGGTTAGCGGCACTGAAAAGCTCCTTTGATGCCTGCTCTTCATTGCAATATTTATAGGGATCATTGAATAATCCCAGTTTATATTTTGCCTCCAGTATTCTTTTGCAGGCCTGGTCAATCTGAGCCTGGATTATCTTTCCGTCCGATAGCGACTGTTTAAGAGTTTTTGTAAAACCTTCGCTTACCATGTCCATATCTATACCTGCATCGAGAGCCCTGGCACTTACGGTTTGAAGATCCCCGATCCCGTGGTTGATCATCTCCGGGATACCGGTATAATCTGAGACTATAAAACCTTTAAATCCCCATTGTTTCCGGAGGATGTCATCCAGTAGGTATTTATTGGCTGTTGCAGGGATGCCTTCAAATTCATTGAATGAGGCCATATAACTGCCGGCGCCCTGTTCGCAGGCTGCCTGGTATGGTCTCATATATTCATTCATCATCCGCTGGCGGCTCATATCCACTGTATTGTAATCACGACCTGCTTCTCCACCACCGTACAAAGCATAATGCTTCACGCAGGCCATCACAGTCCCCTGCTGTGAGAAATCGTTATTTTTCCCCTGGTAGCCTCTGACCAGGGCTTTTGCCATTTCGCCACCCAGGTATGGATCTTCACCGGCACCTTCGGCTATTCGTCCCCAGCGTGCATCACGGCAGATATCAACCATCGGGCTGAAGACCCAGTTGATACCATCGATGCTTGCTTCGGAAGCAGCTGTCCGTGCTTCACGCTCGATAAGTTCCATATTCCATGATGTTGACAGGGCAAGTGGTATTGGGAATGTGGTCTCATACCCGTGGATAACATCAAGACCAAAAAGCAAGGGGATATGCAGACGGCTCTTTTCAACAGCTACCTGTTGCAGCGCCCTTATCTGTTTTGCTCCTTTCATTCCAAAAAGACCTCCGATCTCTCCTTTGGCGATACGCTGTCCCATCGGACTCAACTCTCCATCTTTCCTCTCTCCCGCAACAAAAGTGTTTGAAACCGGGAGGTTTAACTGTCCTATCTTCTCTGCAAGCGTCATCTGTGACATGAGCTTACTGATGAAGGAATCCATCTGTTTGTCAGTTTGTGCATTCAGCCGGAGAAATGCAAAACATAGAAATGCTATAAGAATATACCGTCTTTTCATATCAGTGAAATTTTAGATGGATAAAAATAATAAATTTCAGTAAAAGCATAAGGAGAGATGCAGAACAATAGTTACGACCAGCCGAAAACTTTTATAGCTATTGCCTTCTATATAAGACCATTTTGATCTGGATAAATAAAATGGAAATCGACACCGGAACCTGCAAAATAGTTTCTTCAGGGGATTTCAATTTCTGAAGGATCATCCGGGCTATCTGCAAAAAACCAGTCATCATCAAGCTTCTGATCATTGGCGATTTGTCCGATATTCATCTTCATATATTTCCCCTCTGCAGTAACAGCTATTTCCCCGTTTGGAAGGACAATTTCTGCTGTACCTTCAAAAAAACGCGTTCCTTCGCTGGTAACACGACCCACGATTTTCAACTCCTGTCCAAGTGGTACAGGTTTCCTGAATTTGGTTTTCAATTCAAGTGTCACACCCCATATTTGTTCGTCTTTCCCATTGCTAATGGACCTGGAAATTGTTTCGTCAAGAATGGTCGCTGCTATACCTCCATGCATCCGTCCCGGATAACCCTGGTGTTGTTCTGATGGATTGATCAAAGCGACCAGTTCGTTAGCATCTGTTTCGTAGAAATTTGCATGCAGCCCGAAATCGTTGTTATTACCACATACAAAACACATCTTCGATATGTTCTGCTTTTTTAGTACTCTATGTTTCATGTTAATCAGATTTTAAGTAAAAATAGAAGATTCAGCAGGCAGGCGGATAAAAGTTGCAACCGGTTTAATGAAATAATTTTGACCAGTTGTCTCTTTTGAAGGCTTACTTTAAAATAGTTGCCTCAAAAGGTGAAGCGGGAAGCCCTTCAATATTATACAGATTGGCGTCTTCAGGATTATCAGCCCAGGCATATCTTACATACACCGGATCCGGAATTTCATCGCTTCTGACTACAACATGATTGTTTTCAATAATTGCTTCTGCCCATACAAATTTTTTATTTTTTCCTGCCAATGCGAAATAGTTTATATCACCCCCACCTTTTACCATTAGTCCGCTGCCTGTTTGATCAAATTCTATTATTATTCTGTCACCTTCTTTTGATAATGATTTAAAAATGGGCCCGGAGTACACAATCTTATCATTTCCATAAGCCAATTTTCGGGCAGCCAGGGCTAATCTTTCTCCAATAACTTTCTTTTCAAGAGGATGTATATCGTTCCATTCGCCCACATCAATTGTAACAGCCATAGCTGTATTTAAGACAGATAAAGATTTAAGCTGACCGAACCTTAACTCGGCCCATTGACTTTCAGAAGGTAAATACTGAACTTCCATGAAGTTTGCCAATTGCACGAAAAGAAATGGAATAGGTCCCTCTTGCCATTTTATCCTCCAGTCATTTATAAGAGCAGGAAGTAGTTTTTGATATTCCTGAGGCTTGTTTGTATTTGTTTCCCCCTGATACCATAAAATGCCTTTGATCCGGTAGCTTGTTAAAGGAGCAACCATTGTATTAAAGAGCCCTGTGGGTTCATTCTGCATTGAGATAAGTGAAGAACCTGTTCCAGGTTTATTGATAACAGGGCTGAATACTTGGCCAACCTTATAATACCAATCTCCTCTCAGGTCAATGCTGTCGTTACCTGAAACAAGGTAATAAGGTTTATCGGGTACAAATCCTCCTTTTCCTGCATTGTTTGTCACTCTGATCACAATAATATTCTTTCCGGGTTTTAATAATCCGGGCGGCAGATTATACCTCCTTGGTGGATACTGATAAGTTATTGATCCTGAAAGAACTCCGTTTACATAAACATTATCTGCATCTACTATTCTTCCAAGAAATAATTTTGCAGGTTTACCGGTCATTGATACTGGCACATTGATCTCTTTTCTGAACCAAACGACCCCATCCAGGTCTTTTATCCCCTGGTCCTCCCAATATCCGGGAAGCCAGAATTTATGCCAACCTTCAGGAACATATGTTGTGTTGTACCAGGGTATTGCACCACTAATACCTTTATCCATTGACCTTGAGTTAACCGAGGGTCCCTGGCTTATTTCAGGTCTCCTTTTTGCATTCCTGAGAATTGGATTCAAATAGGCTGTATCCTTCAGTTTCTCAATCCTTGATTTCAGCTGAGAAAACTCTTTTAATCCTTCCTCACTGATCCAGGCTTCTATCGGTGTTCCTCCGACACTTGAATTGATAATTCCAATTGGCACTTTATACTCTTTGTATATACTCCTGGCAAAGAAGAAAGTAACAGCACCAAAGCCAAGTACGTTTTCCGGCGATGCTATTACCCATTTTCCTGCAGGCAAATCTTCATGGATTGATGCGACATCTGATGCTGTAGGAATGAAGAAATTTCTTATTTCCTGAAAATCAGCACCGGCTATATCATCAGGATATTTTTCTTTCACCCTTTCCATATTCAGAACCATATTGGACTGACCTGAACAGAACCAAACATCACCTATTAAGATGTCATTTATCGTGATCGTATTGTTCCCTTTCACCTCCATAGTATACGGTCCGCCTGCTTTCATGGGGGGTAAACTAACTTTCCATTTTCCTTCAGAATCAGTAACAGTATGGATTGTTTTCTTATTGAATTTAACCTGCACCTTCTCTCCGGGAGATGCCCATCCCCAGATTATTACTTTAGTATTTCTCTGCAGGACCATACCATCACTTACCAGTACAGGTAGTCTGACGTTTGCCTGTGCAAATACAGGTAGTATGAAAAGCAGCAGGCTGGTTATTAAAAGTTGGTTGATCGGCTTCTTCATTTCAGTCATAATTATACACTTCAAATCTTAAAATTGAATAACTATCCAGAAAGATTCGCACATGTCTTCCCTGGTGTGTCTGGTCACCATTCAAATGTCTTATTACTTTCCAATCTTTCACATTTTCAAATCTTCCTTCGTCAACTTTTAATATTCCGACATTTAACAATGGGTTGCTTAAATTCCTAAATGTTATCACAACTCCTGACCCAGCCACATAGAATTCGTCATCACCGGTCTGAACAAAAATTGCACCTGCCATATCCCAGGTGTCATTGCGCGAATTATTTTCGTAATCCAAAGTATAACTATGCCGTACCTTGAATTCATAATTTCCCAGCTGAAAAATACTTTCCTGATTTTGTTTGTCAAGAAGAACTCCTTCTATTTTATCCTGGCCCTGATGAGTTGTAATTAAAGGAGTCAGCTGATCTATTACATTATACATTTTTCCAAGAGGTTCATTTTCCGGATTACCTGAAGATTCAACAGAAAATGGAGCGAAGCCAATACTTTCATAATGGCCGATAGAATAGGCGGCTTTAGCTGCCACAGTATTATCAAAACGATGTTCCGGAATAAATAATGGATTCCCCTGGCGGGTGTAAAGATCGCACCAGTGTTTAAGATCCGGGAAATAGAAGTCGGGTGATAAAAAATCGATGGATGATCCGCCTGCTTTCCATATATCCATCAGATGTGGCAGAGGACCACCACTTGGATAATTTATTCCGGGTTTGCTTTGGGGACGATTCAATGCTGCATTTACATACATTGGTAAAGGATATACAGCCTTACCGGCTTCGACAACCGAATTTGTAAATTTTGAATAATACCAGGTCATAAAAATTTCATCAGTTTGTAAACCAGTCCCAAAAATTTCTTCCCAGGTACCTGAAATCTTAAATCCGTTTTTCCCCCATATTTCCCTGAATTCAGGTACCAGGTTTCCCTTGTTCCTTTCCAGGTATTGCATTAATTCTTTCGGTACATTTTCCTGGAATTTTTCATTTGCCAGCTGGTTGTAATCCCTGGCCGTCGGCAACATTCCAATTTCATTTTCAGTTTGGACCATTATTATTGTATGGTCATCACTGTCGATGGTTTTAATGTGGCTCATTAATGCCTGATATGCCTTTAGATCAGCCTGTAAATTATTTTCACTGAAAGGGGTCAGTATCTCATGGCTGATTCCCTTGTCATCTTTTATTCGTGGGAATCTTGGCTGATTCTTTTTAACCCACGATGGCGCATGACTTGACATACTGTTTTTCCAGGAACCGAACCATAAAAGGACAATTTTTAAATCATTGTTTCGAGCTTCTTTTACCAACTGGTCAAGAAGTTCGAAATCAAACTTGCCTTCTGCAGGTTCTATCAGTTCCCAATAAACAGGTGCCAGAACTGTGTTCATGTTCATTGTTTTCAATTTTGGCCATACCGGCTCCATATATTCCAGGCTGGTAAAGGAAGAATTTCCAAGTTCGCCTCCAAGAATAAGAAAAGGCTTATCATCAACTATTAACTGAGTTGTTTTGCCTTGTTTACATAAATGCGGCATTTGATGTAGCTCCGAATATACATTTTGAATTTTTTTCTGAGCATTGGAATAAATCGGAATTGCACATAATAAGATAGATATCAGGATTCTTGAAAGTTTTTTCATGGTTCAAAATTGTTTCGAATTAGACAGCAAATATTTGTATAAGAATAATATGAAACAAAAATAATTATGTTGTTTAAAATTACGATTTTGAGCCGTAATCTAAAAGAAATAGGAGGAGAAAGAAAGAGGGGGAGATGGGGAGAAGGGATGATGGTAACAGTGTGAGTGTGAGTGCGAGAGTGAGAAAACAAAACGAGTGTGCTCGCTTTCGCTCTCACACTCGCTCTGTTTTGGTACCCCGAACAGTTAAAAGTTGCAACCAGCTTTTATACCAATTGAGTTATACCTGGTCACTTGGCAACTTTAACACACATTAACCGCTTTTGATCTCTGAGAAGTAGCTTGCCATCTGCAAGCGCTAAAGGTCCCCAGTTTTGAGTTGTACCTCCGACTCTTGAAGCCAGGGGATCATTCTCTGATCCCGTACCTCCTTCTCCAAGCAATTCTGCTGATGCCAGAGGTTTGAATCCGGACGGGTCAGGCTCTATAAGGTACAAAGTCTTTCTTCCGTCTGTTGCAAGTATCAGTCCGTCAGCCAGAATCATACTGCCTTTGTCGAATAAAGGTGTACGCTCTGTTTTCCACATGACCTTGCCATCCATGTTCATGCACGCCAGGCCGTCACGTTTACTGTTGGTAGAGAACTGGGCATAAAAATAACCATTAAGTAATATTGGCGGTTTGGTATGATCACCGAAATCATTATGCCTGAAAAGCTCTTTAACACCATAGCTGCCATCAGCCTTTTTTTCGACTTTTATCATAGCTGTACCCAGTTCATAACCCCCCATAACGATCACTCTTCCCTCACCGGCATCAAGGGCACTAGCCACCTGAATATGATTCTGCCAGTTATTATATTCCCACAGGATTTCCCCGGTGAGTGGTCTGATTCCGACAATCTTACCCAGAGTTTGCGGCAATTCCCGATGTCCGATAGGATTAGTAGATGAAATAACCATTGCAATATGGTCTTCTCCTGCTATTTTTACTATTGCAGGACTGGCATATGTTTCATTGCCAAGATTGGGCGTTTTCCAGACGACATCTCCCGTGAGTTTATTATAAGCAACCACACCGGCTTCAGGAGCCTGGGATAAAATAATAAGCAAATCACCGTAAATAAGAGGACACTGCGTAATTGCCCATATCGGCAACCGTTCGCCACCGAAATCCTTCCAGATATTCTTATTCCAGACGGGGTTGTGTGTATTGATATCTATGCAATACAGGTCGCCGTTATGACCGCACGAATATACAAAATTGCCGTCCACGGCTGGTACGCTTCTGGAGCCGGGAAACATGGCAGTGCCGGGAGCATCATAACTGTATCTCCAGAGTTCTTTGCCATTGGAAAAGTCAAAACACCTCATTATATCGCCAACCTCGTCATTCCTGTCGAGTAAATAGACCTTACCGTCTTTAATAACAGGCCCGCCAAAACCGATACCTAAATCAGCCGTCCACAGGATTTCCGGTCCCTTCTCCGGCCAGGTGCGTAAAATACCTTTCTGGTCTGACGTACCATTTCTGTTGGGTCCAAGATACTGAGGCCAGTCCTGTGTTTCTTTCGTGTCCTGGGCGCAGCAACTTACTACGCCAAGTATTATTGCATTCACAAGAATGAATAACTTACATTGTTTCATTTTCATTACTTTTTTTAATTAATAAAGTGATATTCAATATAAAATTGTCTAATCGACATCTCATAACTGATTTCAATCAGAAAATTACTAATTTTTTTATCTCCTTGTTTACATATTTCAGGATTGCATCAACTGTAGTATGCGGCTTGTATTTTTCAAGTTTTTCATTCAAGATAACTTCATTAAAGTCCTGTGAATTTAGAATTTGCAGCTGATTGTACCCCGAATGGACAAAAGTTACCTCCTGCTTTGGTTTCTTATTTATTCTGCCAGCCATCCAGGGACACTCTTCTTTATTATCAGGAATCACACTCAATAGTTGGTATGTGTTAAGCAGGATATAACCTAATTTATTTTGCTTTAATATCGTATGCCATAAGGGCATTTGTATGCCTCAGGTAAAGAATGCCATTATGGATAACTGGGTGCGCCCAGAATGGACCGGCATTCCCCTGGGTAACCCGAAAACTACTTACCAGATCAAATTTTTCAGGGTTGACCTTCAGCAGGCCTGCATTTCCGTTCCTTTCATCATATATGTAAAGCATCCCATCAGCAGAAATTATAGATCCTTTGCAGTTCCATTTCTCTTCCCACATCTTCTTGCCGGTATTCCAGTCAATGCAGCACCAGTTCCCGGTGCTGTTATTGATCCAGTTCGAACCATAAATATATCCGTTTACCAGAACAACTCCTCCATGATGATCATCCAGGACCTGGTCTGTCCATAAAACACTTGCGCTTTTACAGTCACTGCCAATTCTGACCATCATTCCCCCTGTGTCGTAACCACCTGTAATGTAAGCCATGCCATTTTTGTATAAAGGTGTTGTACATTTAATAAGTTCATATCGTCTCAGATTAGGGTCACTTGACAATTCGTGTTCTACTTTCCAGAGTATCTCCCCATTTGAAACATCAACAGCAAAAAAGTGCCCCAGAGATGCATTTATAAGCATTTTCTTCCCTGCATAGTTTACGAGAATTGGCGATACATACCCTGGCTTATCGTTAAGGCTTGCAGACTTCCAGATAAGTTTGCCGTTGGTTTTATCAAGTGCTATGGTCATTGTCTCAGGTCCTCCTGGTGAATAATAGATCTTATTCCCGTCTATTACCAGAGATTCAGCTATACCCCAGCTTCCATATGTACCTTTGTGCAATTCACTCGCCTTATAAGTCCATATTACCTTGCCATTTGTACCATCAATGCATGCCAGGTCCCCAAATCCGCTGCATGTATAAACCCTGTTGTCTTCTACAGTAGGTGTAGCCCTGCTTTCAGGATTGGACCCGTTCCAGGCACGTCCCATTGCCGTCTGCCATATTATACTACCATTCATGTTTAGAGCATAAAGTATGTCCTGATCATCTTTCAGCCCTGTTATGTAAATAGTATTTGAGCCAAAAGAAGGTTGTGAATACCCGCTGGTAAGTTCCTCCGTTGACCAGAGTAGCCTGGGACCATCTGCGGGCCAGGTTTTCAGAAGGCCTGTTTCCCCCGATACACCGGTACGATTTTCAGGCCGCCATTCATCTATTTTTTGTGCTTTAATAAAACCTGTAAAAATAATAGCCAGTACAAATGAGAAGATTACTGATTTCATGGCAAATCTTTTAAATTCTTTATAAAAATAAGAAAAACTGAATACTGTTTTTTTCATATTGAAACTTATTTGGTACTTATTTACACATGTCAACTCCATTTAAATAATCGAAATATTTAGTTTAAACGATTTCACTTAAGGCAAAGAATTCTTTAATGCTTTAAAAATCCTTGTACATTCATCCACTCTCCAAACTGCTCAATCCAATTGTCAATGGGCAACTAATAATGATAGATAACCCGACTAATGCTCTTTTCATTTCGATAGTTTTATTGTTTGTGAACGAGTTTTTTGCTTTTCAACAACAGGGAGACTTATTCGCTAATTGGAATTATTCTCCACCCGGAACAAGTAGCCTGGTGAACGAGAGCGAGCCTAACTTCCAGGTGCCATTTTGTTTCACATAGACTTCAGTAACCTCAAAGGGATTGGTGACATCGTTCCCCCCAACGACTGCTAATAGCGTTATTCTGTTTAAAAGAATAGCAGTATTGTCAATAATATTCACCGACACTTCATGGATATCCGCTTTCTTGTACCAAATCCCTCCGCTTTTTATGGTATTGAGTTCTTGTTCTTTTCCCCAGGATCCTCCCATGTGAACGAACACAGCTTTTTCGTGAAAGAGATTGTCCAGGGCATCTGCATTTTTGTCTGACATCCACTGCCACTTATCTTTGGAGAGATTAATGATCTCCTGTTCAGCAGCAGAATTTTGTGCAAAGGACCATTGTGCACCCACGATGATTAAAAATAGTCCGAGAATTTTTCTTTTCATACTGTTAATTATTAATAAGTTTTACAATTGAGATAATTTTCATTTTTAACTATGCATACTAATTTTTAAAAATTATTCATCTATATGTCTTTGCCAGAAGCGAACAGCCAGGTCCACCCATCCTTCGGCATCCGTTCCAGTTCCAAGACCAAATCCATGTCCGGCACTTTGATACCTGCGATATTCGACCTCCACACCAGCATTACGAAGATTCTCAACACGCTTTTCCACTGTATTGACGTTGGCTATTCCATCGTTTGCAGATACGGTAATGAAAGCAGGAGAGAATTCGCTTGAATAGCTTGATTGTCCGGTGTATGCGATGACGGCTGTTGCAGGTTTTGGAAGGTTACCGCCTCCATAAGCAGATACCCCGTCTAAGGCTATGTTGCCAGTCATACGGGCTCCGGCCGATCCTCCCCATACAGAATAATCATTTAAGCTCACACCGAGTGTCTCAGCATTACGGAAGATATAGGCAATCGCAGCTGCCAGGTCTTCGGTAGCCCATTGACCGCTGCCAATGCGATATCGAATAACAAAAGCGTTAAATCCTAATTCACTTATACGCTGGGCTAAAGGAAATCCTTCATGAAGAGAACCAACATAGGAAAAACCCCCGCCCGGGCATACTATGGCAAATGGAGCATTTGGATTTCCCCTAAAAAAAAATAACCCCGTATACCTCTTATCCGGTTCTTGTTGCTTTTGTTCATCGGTATAAAAATCGTAGAATATTGTTTTGTTCTCGTTAACTTCGTCTATCATTTTGTTAACAGCACCAATTACAACGCCAGGATGAACATGGCTGTGGTAAGGCATGAGTAATCCAATATCAGACAATTTTGTGTTATAATTAGCTGAGTTATTATCAAGCGGTAACAACAACTCACCAAAATCCTTAAATGCAGGGTGTTTTACAATATCGCGGACATAATTATTGGCTGTCAGATGGTTATGCATTTTCCCGTTTTCTCCATTATATTCTGCTTCAATGGTATTATTCCCTGCTCCGAGCGTATCCTTTTTTGTATAAATTTAAAGTGTTACCATTAAGAGCAATAATATTTTTATATATTTTATCATGAAGACTGGTTCTTTCAACAATTCTATTTTTCAAAAGGGAAACAATGCAAAGTTGAGATGAAAAAACCGATGGGGTTGTATATGGATTACTGTATTTCATACCAGAATTACGGATACTGGTTTTTACCTGTAACCAGTTAAGAAATAAGCAGTAAATTTGCACCAAAACAGAATAACAATGGATGATATACTGATAATTGAGAATTTTTCTCAATTCAACACCCTCAGAGGATATGAAACACTTCATCCCCTGGCAAACGTTGTTGATTTGTCAAAATCAAAACCGATTCAAAATGCCCGGGTGCATATTGATACCTATAGTGTCGCTTTAAAAGAGGCGGTTTGCGGAGATTTGAAATATGGATGTAATTATTACGATTACCAGGAAGGCACACTTGTATTCATGGCTCCCGGTCAGGTAATTGGTATAAACAATGATGTTGAAAATTTTCATCCCAAAGGCTGGGGCTTGTTCTTTCATCCTGATTTGATACACGGAACATCGCTTGGGCGTAATATTAAAGAGTATACATTCTTTTCATATAGTTCAAATGAAGCATTACATGTATCTGAGAGGGAGAAGCAGATCATATTGGAGGGGATGAAAAAGATAGAGTATGAATTAAACCAATCAATAGATAAGCACAGCAAGAAACTGATTGTCAGTAATATCGAACTGCTTCTCAATTATTGCATGAGATTCTATGACAGGCAATTTATTACACGGAGCCATGTTAATAAAGACATTCTGGTAAGGTTTGAAAATTTGCTGGATAATTATTTAGAATCTGAGATAGCAAAAACCGCAGGCTTGCCAACCGTAAAATATTGTGCTGACCAGTTTCATCTTTCTCCAAACTATTTCGGGGATCTGATCAAAAAAGAGACTGGAAAAACAGCCCTTGACCACATACAGTTAAAACTTATAGAAATCGCCAAAGAAAGGGTATTTGACACAAGTAAATCGATCAGTGAGATAGCTTATGAATTGGGATTTAAACATCCCCAGCACTTCAGCCGTATGTTTAAAAGTGAGACAGGATATACCCCTAACGAATATCGATCTTTAAACTGAAAGTCAAATTAAATTGGCGAATTTAGGTTAAAAGGTTAAAATGAATAGATTTATGGCAATTACCATAAATCTTTTTTTGTTTTCTTCGAAAATAGGAACGGTTATTTGATAGTCAAAATAAAGGGGAGGATCAAGTGTTTTGTATATCAAAATTCTTCTTTAAATTATTTATGAGAGGATAGTTGGTGAACCTTCTGGAGTATTACAGGAAGTCAGACGGTGCCATCAAGAAGAAGATCCCTGGTTGCATCTTTGCCAAAAAACTCGTTATATCGCTCGGGGCTCAGAGCGCAGAGCTCAGGGGAAGTGTGTGAGTGAGAGTGAGGAAAAAAGAGACGAGTATGCTCGCTTCCGCAAAGCGGAACTTCGTCGCTCCGCTCCTTGTCTCACTCTCACTCTCGCTCTTTTTCAGTACCCCGAACCCGCCGGTTGGCGGGCAGGCGGACAAAAGTTGCAACCAGATTCCTCACTTACCTGATGAATGCTAGATATTGATTTTTCCCTTTCCTGACCTTAGAATATGTTGACTGTCAATTTAATTTACTGTTGGTTTGTTACTATAACTTTCCTAACTTTATCAAAATGATCTATAAATGATAAGTCTGAAACCGGATTTTGAATGAGGCACCAGCCAACTAAAGAAAGACAGTATAAAAAAAAGGTAGTCTGGTAAGTTAATTATGACTTTGAAAGATGACCAACTCCTTTAATAATCTCTGATTATCTCTTCAGGAACAGATGATTATATAAGGGAATCTTTTATGAAAAAGAGAGGTAAAGATAGAATAATGCGCAGACGGGTAATCATAGTATTCCTGTGTGCCATAATGTTGCCAAGCCTGGTCCTGGCATACCTTGGTTTACGGTATATAAAACAAGAAAAGCAGAGGCAGGAGCAGCTATTGATGCAGGGCTTGAAAAGCGCCCTTGCAGGCTTTGCAAGGGATACTGAAGCCTTAATACACCAGAATCTGCTTCGGGAATTTGATTCGCTATTTGCAAATACCTCCATTTATAACTCAATTTCACCATCGAAAATATACCACTTTCTGTCTGAAAATCCACTTTTCGAAGAGGTGTTCGTAATTGATAGAAATGGACTTCTCCTCTTTCCCCGGTCTTTCCGGATCCAGAAAGAACCTGAACAGAATCTGCCTACCCTTTCTCCTGCAGCCAGGGAATGGCTTATCAGCGGTGAGGAATCTGAAGTCCGCCGGAACTATGAAGATGGAATCAGTAACTATACCCTGGGATATAACAACTGTCAGTTTCCACAGGAAAGACTGGCATTCCTTATACGGATTGCACGCTGCCACTTCAAAGCCGGAGATATTGCCGAAGCAACTCAAAGCTATCAAAAAGTGTTTACAGAGGACAATGACCGGTTTTACGGTGAAGGAGTACCGTATCAATTTATTGCTGCACTACAGCTGACTCAGTTATTTGATAAGAGCAGACAGCCAGGTGAGGCTTTCAATGTGCTGGCACGATTATACGAAAAAATGATTTCTGAGTTCAACAGGTTTGACAGGCAACAGTTTATGTACTATCTTAATATGATACATGAGGAACTCAACAGGTATGTGCAACATGCGGGATCAGAAGCTCAGGTACTGCTCGACAGTCTTATCCAGGTTGAGGATTTATATTTGAAGGAACCAGAACGCAGTATTTTTTTACAGGCAAATGTGATCCCTTCAGTTGAAATCGCCATGCGTACGAAACCAGTCCCGGACATTTTACGCTACGCTCTCATTGAAAATTTTGCTGACAGTTCCATCCATGTTGCATTCATGGCTTCAGGTTCCAGGGCAGAAGGAACAAGAATCATCGGGGCCAGGCTTAGTTACAGTCATCTTCTTGAACTGGCAAAGGAATCAGCAGCAGAATTCGATATAGGAGAGAACCTGCAGGTAACCTTCCTGCCGGTGAGCAGTAATTCCCTGCTGGCAGATGAATCTGCCGGAGCATTGATCGCAGAGGAACCTCTGAATCTTTTAGCAGGCACCCTCGGAGGCTATAAACTGGGTATATCGGGTACGGAAGGCATGTCGATCAGAGATTTCACTACGGGCGGTGTTATGCTCTATTATGCGCTGATCCTTACAATCTTGCTTGTGATTGCGCTGGGGGTAACCTTCATCTTTCATGACATTTCCAGGGAGCAGGAACTATCGAGGATGAAAGCCGACTTTATATCAAATGTTACCCATGAGATCAAGACACCGATTGCAACAATCTGCAGCCTTGCTGAAAATGTCAACGAGGGCTGGATCACTTCAGCAGAAAAGCAGCATGATTACTTTCGGTTGATTGCCAGTGAAGGTGAGAAACTGGGACATCTGGTGGAAAATACACTCGATTTTTCCAGAATTGAGTCGGGCACCAAGAGTGTTAATCTTGAAATGAGCTCAATACAGGATGTAATTGAAACCACCCTGGAAAGATTCCGGTTGATGACCGAAGGGCAGGAGATCGAATTAACTGCTGATGTAGATGATAATATGCCACCTGTTCCCATTGATAAAGCTTCTATGGAGCAGGCTCTTCTGAACCTCCTCGATAACGCTTTAAAGTACTCCCCTGGAGAAAAGATAATCAGACTTGCTGCAAAGTTGGATAAGGGCTTTCTGAATATCGCCGTTTCCGATAAGGGAATGGGAATTGACAAAAAGGATCGCATAAGGATATTTGAGAAATTCTACCGTTCTGAATCAGGGTCAGGCAGGAATATTACCGGAAGCGGGATCGGCTTAACGCTGGTGAAAGAGATAGTGGAATCGCACAAGGGTATCATTACTGTTGAGAGTGAACTGAATAAAGGAAGTACATTTACGATTCGAATACCTGTTTAATATAAATCACATGGCGAGGATTCTTCTGATTGAAGACGAGCAAGCACTGAGGCAAGCCCTGCAGGATGCTCTGGAATATCATGGCTATTCGGTAATGACAGCTGCTGATGGAGTATCAGGGCTTCAAATGGCAGAAAGCGAAAGGCCTGACCTTGTTATTCTTGACGTTATGTTACCCGGAATGGATGGGTTTGAAGTGTGCACCAGGTTGCGGGCATCAGGATTCCGTTCACCAGTCCTCATACTCACTGCACGGTCTGAAGAGATTGACAGAGTGGTAGGACTTGAACTGGGTGCTGACGACTATATTGTTAAACCATTCAGTACCAGGGAACTGATGGCACGTGTTAAGGCTCATCTCCGGCGTTCGTCAAACGGAGCAGCAACCTCACCGGTGCGTTACTCTTTTGGGGATGTGGTTGTGGATTTTACGGGTTCAACAGTAACCCGTGGAGGTAAGGCGATCCCCCTGACATCAACAGAACTTACAATTCTCAGGCTGCTTGTAGAACGAAAGGACGAAGTAGTTTCACGCGACCAGATAATGAATGTGGTATGGGGATATGAATCACTCCCGGAATCCAGGGCAGTTGATACACATATATTGAATCTCCGACACAAGCTTGAATCCAATCCGGGAAAACCGAAGTACATAATCACTGTTCATGGACTTGGATATAAATTCACCGATTAGACTTTACGGAATAATCCTGACAACTTCCTTGCATATCCTGACATTTTCCTGACATCTTTTACATATTAGCAGCCGAACTTTGTGATAGTTAAAAAATTACAGCAATGAAAACACACAAAACTTTTTATTCAGTTCTTTTGATGGTATGCGGCATTCTTTTGTTGTCAGGACCACTAAATGCACAGGTCAGCCAGGCTGAAAAACTATTTGAGGCTGGTGTCTATCAGCAGGAAGCTATTGGCAATTTTGAAGAAGCAATAATTCTTTTTAACCGGGTTGTAAAAGAGTATCCGAAGGAGAGGCTTGTGGCTGCGAAAGCACTTATGAGGCTTGGAATTTGTTACGAAAGACAGGGTAGTCAGAAAGCCACTGAAGCTTATCAGCAGATCATAAATCAATATTCCGACCAGGTCAGTCTTGTTAATCAGGCCCGAAGCCGACTGGTAGCATTGGGTAGTGAAGAACCTGCCGGACTTACCATGACCAGGCTTTATCCACCTGACATTTACCTGGAAAACCAGACCCTGTCACCTGACGGAACCAAGCTTGCTTATATTGACTTTGATATCGGACAGAATTTAGCTGTCTACGACCTTGCCAGCGGGGAAAAGAAATTATTAACCAACTATGACTACGATCCAAAATCCATTTATACATATGCACCTGTATGGTCGCCGGATAACACAGAGATTGTTTACCATGCCGGAATGATTGAAGATCAGGAATATGAGTCAGCAAACCTGAGCATTACTACGCTGGAAGGGAAGACACATATTCTTTACAAAAATACTGATAAAGGCGGTGTCGCTCCGTGTGACTGGCTTCCGGATAAAAGCGCTGTGATAGCTGCCAGTGGCGATCAGAATGGCGTGCATAAATTAGTGTTGATCTCTACGCAAGAAGGAAGCAGCCGTGACCTTTGCAAGCTGCAAAGGACATTCTTAAATTCAGATATTTTTACTGCTGAAGCCTCCCGTATTGCGGATGTCTCGCCGGATGGGAAACTAATTGTCTTTTCTGATTCTGAAGGCCCGGATAATGGGCAGCGGGACATTTACACCATTTCTCCCATTGACGGTACAAAGAGAACCCTGATCCAGCATCCGGCTGACGATAGGGAACCACGCTGGTCGCCTGATGGCCGTAATATAGTTTTCCTGAGCAACCGTCATGGAAGCTGGGCACTCTGGGGTGTTGCAGTCCGTGACGGACAGACCGACGGATTGCCTTTCATGATCCTGGAAGGAATGCAGGATACGGAGTTGGCTTCCTGGACAAAAGATGGACTCTGCTCCAGGACCATGGCAATTATTAATGAGATCTATTTGCTGAAAATAGATCCCCAGACCAAAAAAGTCGTGGAAAAGCCGCAGATAATGGATTCGCAGGCTTATGGCAAGTCTTTCTTACCACAATGGTCACCGGATGGGAAATACCTTTCTTACAGATCAACTCTTGATATAGGTCAGTCACTGAATATAATGATCAAACCAACAAACGGGGGTGAGACCAGGAGCTGGAAATATGACTATAAGGTTCGTCCGGTTTCGGGTGCCTATCAATGGCTACACGACGGCTCCGGAATTGGATTTGTTCAAATAGATAAAGAAAATAATATATATTTAAGTCTTGTGGATCCGGAGACCGGTGAATCTAATACTCGGCAGGTTCCCACAGGTGATTATAAGGGAGGTCTGATAAATTTAGCATGGGACGGCGAAGGGAAAGCATTCTTCTTTGTAAAGGTTGGAGACACCGGGCAGGAGACCGGTATTGTAAGGCATGACCTGGAGACCGGGGAAGAGCGTTTTATCCTTGTTAATCAGCCAGACGATTCCCTGAGTTATAGCTGGTTTAGCCTTAAAATATCTCCCGATCATAATAGACTGGCATTAACTAAAGGTAAATTTATCACAACAGTAGATATCAGTACCGGGAAATTTGACCAGGTGAAATTTGATGAGCCCAAAGCACATAGCGCTCCGGCCTGGTCGCCTGATGGAAAGTATCTTTTGGTCAAAGGAGTGCCAAAGGGAGGATCTGAGATGAATGAACTCTATATAATCTCCCTGACCGATCATACATGTACCAGTCTCAATATCAGCCAATATTTGCCTAAAAATTCCAGGATCTTTGCATCTCACGATTGGTCACCTGATGGAAAAAGGATAGCCTTTGACACCAGGTCGTGGAAATCAGAAGCGAACCTGATAAGGAACCTTATACCGGAAAAGTAAACTTTCCAAAGTACAAACTGCAATGAAAAAACTATTAATGTTCTCCCTCTTTTTGAGTGGGCTTAGCCCCCTGTTTGGCCAGACGAAAGGCATGAACGCTATTTCAACTGCCGGAAGCAGCATTGAATCTAAAAACATGGTAGTAAGCTGGACTATCGGAGAAGATCTGATTGATTTCTCAATGATGGATGCCGCAATGACGCTAAAACCTGTGAATAATTCCGCTATGATGGAAATGAAGGAAGGAACATTACTGAAAGTTTATCCCACTTTGACAACAGGTTTGATAACTATAGAGATAAGAAGTGCAGAACCGGTTGAACTAAGAGTCGAACTGCTCGACTTAAAGGGGAGTAAGCTTAAGTCAATAAATATGGATGCTGATAAGCTGCAACTTGACCTTGGCAATTACGTTCAGGGTAGTTATCTCCTCAAAATTTCCAATAAAAGTCTCACTGACCTGAAACTGATCAGGATCGTTAAAATTTAATCCTGTTGTTGGATTAATTATCAATCAGTAATGTAAATACATCATCTAACACCCGATAAAATGAAAAAAGTAATTACACTCTTTATACTGATCCTGACAGGATCATTGGTTCTGCATTCCCAGGTTCCCCAGGCAATGACCTACAAAGCAATAGCAAAAGATGACTGGGGTGTCGCTTTGCCAAGTAAGGCAATTACAATACGCTTCACAATAATACAGGGAGGTGAATTCGGTGCAGAAGTATACCAGGAGATACACTCTACATTGACAAATAAATTTGGACTAATGGATGTTCAGATAGGTAAAGGGATCCCAACTCTGGGAAGTTTCGATGACATTAACTGGAGTACAGGCATTTATTATATTAAGATAGAAATGGATCCAAAGGGAGGCTCCGATTTTCGTCTTGAAGACCCTGCCCACCAGTTACTTTCTGTTCCATATGCTTTATATGCAGGTGGTGCAGCAAATGGCTTCAGCGGTTACTACAGCGACCTGTTGGGAAAACCATTTTTGTTTTCCGGAGATTATAATGATTTGACCAACAAACCGTTGTTATTCAGTGGTAATTATGAGGATCTGATCAATAAACCTGATCTTTTTGATGGTACCTGGGGTTCATTAACAGGGAAACCTTCTTTCTCTGATGTTGCATTAAGCGGCAGCTGGAACGATTTAAACGATAAACCATCACTATTTGACGGAACCTGGGCAAGCTTAACAGGGAAACCAACGACTATTGCAGATTTTGGAATTACAGACGCCATGACAACCGGGCATGCAGCCAATGGAATTACTGGAACCGATATTACCAATTGGAACAACGCCTTTGGTTGGGGCAACCATGAGGGCTTATATAAGCCATTAAGCTATATTCCTGTCTGGGGAGATGTCATCGGTAATCCATTTAGTATGGATTCGCCTTTAGCGGATCAATTGCTGAAGTATAATTCAACGACCAGCAAATGGGAAAACTGGAGTCCGGATTACTTAGTAACCGAAATAGATGGTTCGGTAACCAATGAAATACAAGACCTGGCCTTAACTGATGATAAATTAAAAATCACCGGCAACGAAGCAGCAACGGAAATAGACCTTGCACCATATAAAGCTGATGGTTCAGAAACCAAAGTAATATCGGGAAACAATGTAACTGTTACGGGATCCGGTACATTGGCAGACCCTTATGCAATAAATTCTATTGGAGGAGGCACCGCCATTCCTGGGAACAACCCCGGAGATATGCAATATTGGAATGGTTCAGCTTGGGTAATGGTGCCTGTTGGACAACCAGGACAGTTTTTGCGGTTGAGCGCATCAAACATGCCAAAATGGTTCGGAGCAACATTTGCTATCACTACAACAGCCGCCTCTTCAATTATTGGAACCAAAGCAAAAAGCGGTGGAAATGTTATAAGTGATGGCGGAGATTCAGTTACTGCACGTGGGGTTTGTTGGAGCACTTCAGAGAATCCAACAATAAGAGACAGTAAGACCACAGATGGTAATGGAACAGGAGTATTTACAAGCTCAATAACCGGATTAATAAGAAACACGACTTATTATCTTAGAGCTTATGCTACCAATGGTTTGTTGGGTACATGGTATGGCGATGAAATAAGTTTCACCACGAGCGCATTTTGGGAAATAGGCGATAGCTATCAAGGGGGTATAATAGCATATGTTTTGCAACCTGGCGATGCCGGTTACGACGTAAATGAACGACATGGATTAATAGCAGCACCTTCTGACCAAAGCATCGCACAATGGGGCTGTACAATATGGTTAGGTGCAGGTGGTACAGCCATAGGGACGGGAAATCAAAACACCTTAGATATTATAAGTGGCTGCTCAACAGCAGACATTGCAGCAGAATTGTGTAATGATTTAGTATTGAATAGCTATAAGGACTGGTATTTGCCAAGTAAAGATGAGTTGATGAAACTTTATCTTAACAAAGATGTAATTGGCGGTTTTGCTGATAGCTACTATTGGAGTTCTACCGAGGCCAATAATAACCAAGCATGGGGGCAGTACTTCCTCAATGGCAATCAGGACGTAAACAGTAAGACCTGGGGACTCTATGTTCGTCCTATTCGGTCTTTTTAACAATTCACCTAGTTTAACCAGGCAAAAAATGTGTTCAGGTTTCTCTCTTAGGTAGGTTTTAGGTTATCCATCCATCCGGATCTTCCGGGTGGGTGGATTTTTAAATGGACTATTGAGATGGGGAGAAAGAAAAAGTGTGAGAGTGTGAGTGAGAGTGAGGAAAAAAGAGACGAGAGTGCTCGCTTCCGCTCTCACTCTCGCTCTTTTTTCAGTACCCGGAGTGGGACTTGAATCTATTTTACTGCATTTGACTTCATTGTTTTAATATACTTGAAATACAGCATATTAACAATTTGCATTTTGTTTATTGGATTTCATTTTATTACATTTGAGTAATTATTTGCACCTAATTTGCACCTACTTTTAGTTTATGTAATTAGATCTAAAACGCTCAAAAATGACAGAAATTCAATTTTATCTTAAATCAGAAAAGCTTGATAAACATGGTAAAGTTGCTCTTATAGCTTCAATCTATTGTAACTATAAAGCCTATAGAATGAAGCTGGGAAAAGTAAGAATCCGTGATTGGAATAAAAAATCACAACGCCTAAGGTTGTCATCACAGAATACAAAAGTTTATGAAGAAAACTCAAAAATGAACGCATTTATCGATGACGTTGAAGCCCAGGCCAGATTGCTTTTTAATAAGGTTACAAAGGAAAGAAGGAAACCTTCGGAATTTGAGTTGACAAATCTTCTCAATATTCCTGAAGAATCATCTGTGCTAAAATCTACTTCTTTTATGGATGTATTCAGCGATTTTATAGAATCAAATAAATCAGATAAAGCAGAGCGAACAATAAAGGGATATACTACAGTAAAAAACTACCTGGTCCGATTTCAGGAATCTACAAAGTATACTTTAACCTGGGACAATATTGATGTTAAGTTTATCGATAAACTTAAGAATTATACCTACATAACTGAAAGGAAGCAAGTTGGATACTATGCAAAGATTACCAGGGTACTTTCAACATTTCTGCATTGGGCTGAAGAACGTAATTATTATCAGGGCAGGATCTACGATAAACTTAAAGTTGATGAACCTGAGAGAGAGGTTGTATTCTTAAGTATGGATGAGCTTCTGGTATTGATGGATTATAACTTTGAAAGTCACCGATTAAATAAAGTGAAAGATTTATACTGTTTTGCATCCTTTACAGGACTCCGGTACAGTGATGTTATTTCTCTAAAGCGAGAGCATATACACAATAAACTATTAACAAAAACCCAAGTAAAAACAGGGTATGTTAAAACTCTCCCTCTGAATGATTTCGCTCTGAAAATACTTAAAAAGTATGAAGCGGATGAAGATCCCCTTCCAAAAATGTCGATTCAGAATATTAACGAATATTTGAAAGAGGGCTGTGGAATTATTGCTTCGAAACAGCTCCCAAAAACAGGATTTAACCGGCTGGTGATAAAAAAAAGTGTGATAGGCAGTGAAACGACAGAAGTATCAATTCCTCTCCATGAGTCAATTACCTTCCATACTGCCAGAAAAACTTTTATTACCAATAGTATCATGCTTGGGGTAAACATAAAAGCTCTACAGGATATGGGTGCTCCAAAAAAAGAGAAAGATTTGAAGAAATATCTGAAGATTACGGATGCATTTAAGAGCCAGGTCATGGATAATACTTGGAATGTTTTGAGTTTAAACCATATACCAAAAGAGCTTGTTTCACAAAATTAGTCTTTCGTTACATTTTTTTTATCACCAGCAAATCGTTTTTCAGAAAAACATATCTTTATTTGAGAGTTATGCCTCATGTGAGGCACATCCTAGCTTGATTCTGACCGATCATTCAGTAAGCATAATTACCATGAAATTAATATCTTTGACTCCCAATTTTCATCATTTTTAAATTTTTGTCAATTTCATTTAAATAAAAATCTTAGATTTGTTAGTATAATCTCATAGTAATGCAGATAAGACGAATTCAATATAATATTGATTATGTGCATATCCTTACATTTAAGGAGGAATACAAGCAAGCAGTAATTCCATATTTTGGATTTGACAATTTACGTTACGGCATAGATAATGAAAATACAATAAATGAGAGCATTAGACTCATTTTTGCCTCTGACTTCATGGCCCTTTTTATCAGGAAGGATGGCCTTACAATTATCTATGATGGGGCTGAAAGTGATTTAAAAAATCAAAACGGGATTATGAAGTTTTTTTGGGAAATTTATGAGAGAATTAAAAATTTCCAAGGGTATAAAAAAACTACACGCCACAGCATCATTGCCCATGCAGTAGACCTGACCGAGAAAAAAGTCATTGAAAAAAGTTTGAATAACAATGATTATTTTTCAATTAATCCTTTTGGTAAACTTACTGAATTTGGTTGCAATTATGAATTTAAGAAAGATGATAAAGATTATAAATTCCAGTTCGGAAATTTTTCTGAGAAAGACATTAAAGTCCATGATCTAAGGTCTTTGGGTTCAGAATATAATAAAGACTTGGTCGATGGATTAGGATTTATGTGTCGAGTTGAAATTTTCGATAAGTGTTCAACTCCGAACTTTTCAAAGTTTAAAGCGTTACTATCTAATGCAGAACACCTTATTTCTTCATATAAGTATCTATAAATGGGAGAATTATATAGCCAAATTCTTGAGGATGTATTAGAATCTAGTTCAATTAATGAATCAAAGTCGTTGGTTGATATCGATAGCCTTGGTCTTGCTGAACCTGTTTACCAATCATCTGAGTTTACATTCCGGACTGAACTTCTAAAGAATTTATTTAATTCACTAGAAAATGATATCCCCAAAAGGATAAGTCTTGCTGAATGCTCAGAAGAATCACTAAATCTCCCTATAGAGACACCTTCACAGTACTCTGATAGAATTGTAATACAAGGTTGGAAAAACATTGAAAACATATCTGCGAGATTGATAGAATATTCGTCGGATCAAATCATACTAGAATGTCTTATCGACAAAGAGAATAGTATTTACGAAGAGCGCATTTTCCGTCCTTCTCTCTTCAGCAATTACAAACTTGAGATTGGAAATCTTTTTTATTTGCGATTCTTTGAGAGGCCAAATGAAATAAAAATGGAAGTCCATGATGATCCTGATCTCACCTTTAAAGAAGACTTTCAAAAACTAGATTTTGTTGCTGAATTCAAGGACAGTAAACTTTTTAGAAAAAAAGGTAATTGATAAGAGTATCATTTAAAAATGTTGGTCAAGGAGACTCTATCATAGTCGAATGGAGTACCAACAATAAGAAATCAATCGGCATAATTGATTCAAATATTCATGAAGGGAATAACCCTATTCTAGAGTATTTAAAAGAAAATCCGACTCCAGTTATAGATTTCATTATTCTATCACATTTCCATTATGACCATTTCTCTGGAATGCCTGATCTATTTAAATATTGTTTGGACAAGGATATTAAAATCAACAAGTTCATACATACATTTGCTTCTCATGTTTTAGATATTTATAACAGGATTTTTACCACAAAGAAGGAAGAAACTGCATCTAAAAGTTTTTTTAAATATTTTGACCTGTTAGCAGAAAAAAATATTGAAGATTTTATTTTAGCTGATTGTTACACTGCTCCAATTCAGTTGACAGAATCGGAATATTTGTCTTTTCTTGCACCAACAGGAAAAACTTACCACCAAATCGCCAAGAATATTTCTCGAAAGAATACCGGTATTATTATCTCACATCCAGATGTTAATAAACTATCCACAATTACTTGCATTCAGAATGAAAAGAAATTTATTCTATTAACATCAGATGCAGAACGAAAGAGCTTTAGATTCATAAATAAAAAGATTAAAAAACAATTAACTGCCATCCAAGTACCTCACCATGGATCATATAATAGTATTAATCCTAATTTCTGGAAATCAGTAAAAAGAATTAATCATTGTCCCGCAATTCTATCCGTTGGAGATGAGCCAAAAGATAAATTGCCTGACAGACAAACAATTGAATTAATTGATAAAGAAGGATACAACATCTATTCTACAAACTTAGTCTATGGTCTTTGTGACTATTTTCAATTACCTACCAGTACAACATCTAATGCTAAAACAACTTGTTTAAACCTCTTTTCAGTTAAACGAGCCGGGACTTCTATTAAAGCCCCGACTATCAACAAATATTTCGGAGAAAAGGTTTTGGACCTATTCTAGTTATACAGCGAGATTAGTATAGCAATCCTATAAAATGCATGAACGCAGAATACGGACAATATGGGTAAGCTTATACAATAAAAAGAAGACTCTGTGAGAAAAACGAATCCAGACTGTGCATCCAAAATAAAGACTATTGAGACAATAATATGGAAAATCAGATCCTTCTCATTGTAATCCTTTTCGGGATCTTACTGGTGTTAAGTCGTTGGGTGTCCTAGAAAAAACGTGAGCGCCGTCGCAGCATTTACAGAAACGAGTACCTCAAATCTGATGACTGGAAGCGGAAACGCTATGTAATGCTCAAACGAGACAATTGGCGGTGTGTTTATTGTGGAGCACCCGCAACCCAAGTCCACCACAAGAAATACGCGAGATAGAACATTGGAAGGGAGCTCATTGAATGGCTAGTTTCCGTATGTAAATCATGTCATGAATCGATGCTTAATTAAGCTCTCCATTTCTTAAGAAAGAAATAAAGAAGTCTTTATGGGAAAAAACATTGATTAAGAATTTTTTCAAATGCAAAAAAGGTGTTAGTCACTACCATTTCGGCGCAAAAGCCCATACCGAAATGATTGTTTATACATTTTTGCTCCATTGCAAAAATGAAAAATGCAAAATGTCGGTATTTTTAGCGGGTATCTGAACGCCCCCAACTAGATCCGGAATCGACATCAACTAATTTTCTTGGTTCAAATAGTCTCTACGTTAATATCCAGTTGCTTCTTAATGCGTAAATATCTGATATAATTCCATGTAAGTCTGCTTTCAATACGATTCACTTCTTTACTATCCAATCCATTATTTAAAATAGTTCTGGATGAAATACTCCCTATGATTTGATTTATTGTAGATAACCACTTCATTTTTTCTTCCTCCAATTACGAATGAAGATCCGTTATTCATAACATGAACTGGTGTATTCTTCCTCATGCGATAACTATCACTCACCCTGAGATTATGGTTGCAGGTATTCCTGTAGTAATTGCCATACTGTTCTACAAGACCTTTATCCTTATCTAGTGCTACTTTCACGTACTTAATATTATTATATGGGATACCAAGTTCAGCCATTATTGCTTTATATACCTCATCCCAGTATCCAGAAGAAAAGGGATAGAACACTTATTTTGCGAAATCAAATTGTAATGCATGTTTCTTGAGTTTAGTAGCCGAGGATTCATTCTTCGGCTCTTTTTTTTAAAGTAAGCCTGTATCCTAATTTTTCGAATAGATCGATATTTTTAAACAGCATCTCATGTCATGAGATATTTTTCCTACCTTCATGTAATATTTCAATTTTAAAACCATGAACAGGATAAAGGAAGTATTAGAAGAACGTGGAATTAAGCAGACATGGCTCGCTGAGCAATTGGGGAAGAGTTTTAATATGGTCAACTCCTATGTTCAGAATCGAAGGCAACCAAGTCTTGAGGTTCTATACAAGATAGCTGAGATCCTAAAAGTTGATGTGAAAGATTTGATCATTAGTAAGAAGTAGCATTTGTCCCCAAACAAGCGAAAACATGAACATTTTAAAATTCCACAACAAACTTATCGACAACTACAGAAACTATATCACAAGTTTCTTAAATATTAAAGATCCAGGTATAAGCCAATTTGTCGATACAGAGATTCAGAATAAGAAATTATGGCCGGATCCTCTTGTCCAATTTAATCCCACATACAAACCAGGAAGTTCACTGAAGAACCTTACAGATGAAAAAGTTTTGAATCCTGATTTAGGGAAAATCTTCATTGGATATGAATTATATAAACATCAGGAAGATGCGATAAGATTAGGAGCAGATGGGGATGAATTTATAGTCACTTCCGGTACTGGCTCGGGTAAATCCTTGACTTATATGGCAACAATATTTAGCTATATCTTAAACAACAAGGTAGAAGTCCAAGGTAAAAATCTTGCTGTGATAGTGTATCCCATGAATGCCCTAATTAACTCTCAAAATGAAGAAATTAAAAAGTATGAGAGGAATTATTTGAAATCATCATTGCCGGAAGGTGTGAAATATGGTAAGCTGAATAAAACACTTGATGAACAAATATATGATCTTAGAGAAATCGTTGGAGACATTTTTCCAATAAGGTATGCACAATATACAGGCCAGGAAAATGAGGAAACACGTGACGAAATAAGGAAGAATCGTCCACATATTCTGCTCACCAATTATATGATGCTGGAACTGATCATGACACGTGGTGGGAAGGACGTGGAAATTAGAAACGCCATTCTTGATAATATTCGTTTTCTGGTATTTGACGAACTACATACCTACCGAGGAAGACAGGGTTCTGATGTTTCAATTCTCATCAGAAGAATTAAAGCAAATGCTAAAAACAAAATTACGTGTATAGGTACATCGGCTACGATGATATCTTCTGATACCTCTACCTTAGTTCAACAAAAACAACAGGTTGCAAAAATTGGTTCTCTTATTTTTGGCTCTGACATCAATGAAAATCAAATAATTAGTGAATCTCTTATCCGAAGCATTGGTGAAGACATAGAAATCACTCCTGAGAAAGTATCTACTGCAGTAAATTCAGAAATTGATATTTCAGGGTCCTTTTTAGATTTTGAGCAACATCAGACTGCTAATTGGCTTGAAGCAAATATTGCACTTGAATACAAAGATGGGATCTTGGTCAGAAGGAAACCACTTACCATTCGTGAGATCAGTATAAAACTATCTGAATATTGTGGAGTTGGTTTTGAGACCTGCGAAAATCATATTCTCAATTTACTTGAATGGGCAAACAATCTGAACTCACACGCTGAAAAAGATCAGCGAAAAAACTATCTTCCATACAGGATTCATCAGTTTATCGCCCAAACAGGTTCCGTTTATGCCACATTAGGCAATCAGAATGACCGGCAATTATTTATGGATGCAGGTTTATATGCCGAGGACAAAGACACTTTTATTTTTCCTCTGGTTTTCAGTCGTTCATCAGGGCATGAAATGTACTGTGTTAATTTGAATGAGAATGACAGCAAAATCCTGCCAAGAGAGTTCTATAATCTATCTGATACAGAAGAGGAAGAAGAACGTCCGGCATCAGGATATATTTTTATTCAACATAGTGAAGATGATGAACCTGTCTGGGAAGAAGAAAGAGATTTGCCGGATCTGCCGGAAGCATGGTTTAATCCTCCACGTAAGGATGGAACACAAACCCTGAAGAAGAATGTGCAGACTCGTATTCCTAAAAAAATCTATTTTGATAAAGAAGGTAACTTTTCTTTTCAGGAAAAGTTGAAGTATAAAGGGTGGTTTATCTCAGAACCTTTAATAATTGATCCAACTTCTGGAAACATTTTTGATGCAAGAACTGCTGAATATACCAAAATTATAAAGATTGGGGGAGAAGGTAGAAGCACCGCAACAACAGTACTTTCCTTTGAAGCCATCACTCAGCTTCAGGCATTTAATGAGTCTCCAGAAAAGCAGAAATTATTAAGTTTTACGGATAACCGTCAGGATGCCTCACTTCAATCAGGACATTTCAATGACTTTGTGAAAGTTGGCCAACTTAGAGCAGCAATAGCGCAAGCATTGGAAGCCAATGATTCATTAGATTATTCCAATATTGCGGATAAGGTATTTGATACCATACATATTCCCCAGGATGAATATGCCAAAAATCCGGCAAAATTCCCTGGCCCAAAGAAAGAAAACGAGGACACATTTAAGGATTTTATCATTTACAGATTGCTACATGATTTGAGAAGAAGCTGGCGTGTAGTTTTACCTAATTTGGAGCAATGTGCCCTTTTATATATAGGTTACAATCATCTGGAGAGTTCAGTAAATGATGATTCATTGTGGGAGGAACAAGACCTGCTTAAAATGATGTCAGCGGAGGAAAGAAAAGAATTCCTCCACCAGATATTCGATTTCTTCAGGAAATCTTATGCGTTGAGTTATACAATGTTGGAACCATCAATAATTAATCAAAACACCAACAAGATAAGGGAGAAACTAAGAGATCCATGGACATTGGACGACTCTGATAAAATTGAATTTTCTTCTCACATAAGAATTGAAAAACTTGCCCGTTCAGCCATCAGCTTCTACACTGAAAGCGGAAGTTACCAGAGCGTATTCGGTCGATATATTAAAAAAAATGCCAAAGATTTTGGTATTGATTTAAAGGGCAAGGATGTTTATAATTCTTTCATTTATAATTTATTAGATTTCCTTGTCGATGCGGGATGGCTTATTCGGAAACCAGTAAAATCAGAGGCCAGTGAAGAAATATCAGTTTATCAGCTAAGAGTGGATAACATCATCTGGAAAAAAGGTGATGGGAAAACAATCACTCCTGATTTAATAAAACATCGCTCCTATAAACCGTTAACCCCAAAGATCAATGAATATTTTAAACGATTTTATCAGATTGACTTTCGTGCACTTAAACCTTTAGAAGGAAGGGAGCATACCGGTCAAATAAATTCCCAAAAACGCAGAGATCGTGAGAAAGAATTCCGGGAAGGTAAAATTGGTGTTTTGTTTTGTTCCCCTACAATGGAGCTGGGTATAGACATTTCGGATCTTTCCATTGTTCATCTACGCAATATTCCTCCATCACCTTCAAATTATGCTCAACGAAGTGGCCGGGCAGGAAGATCAGGGCAAGCTGCAATGGTGATGGCTTATTGCAGCAATTTTAGTCCTCATGACCGACATTATTTTAAAAATCCTGCAAAAATGGTTTCTGGGGAGGTCTCTACTCCAAGGTTGGACCTGATCAATGAAGAATTATTGAAAAGTCATCTTCATGCAAGCATCCTGACAATGCGATCAATTTCCGGACTAAATAACTCTCTTGGGGAGATATTGAATAAAGAGGATCTTAGAAGTTTGCCAATCAAAGAGGAAGTTATAGAAGCACTTACCTTAACAGAATCTCAAAAGATACAGGTACTTACTACTTTTAAAAAAGTTATTGAAGATACTTACTTCAGAAATGAGTTAAATCATAGAAATCCTGCCTGGTTTACGGAAGACTGGATGAAAAGGTCAATTAATGATTTCTTACTCCAATTTGATCAATCCCTAAATAGATGGCGACTGCTTTATAAAAGTGCCGTTTTACAGTTCAGAGCAGCCAATGATATCATTGAAAATAGAATATATGCAGACAACCATGAAAAGGTAAAAGAAGCAAAATATTCACGCAGACAAGCTGAACGGCAAATGGAGTTACTTTTGAATGACTCAAAAGATGGTGGAAGAAATAATCAGGGTAATCAATCTGAATTCTACCCTTTCCGGTATCTTGCTTCTGAAGGATTTTTACCAGGATATAATTTCACACGTCTGCCAATTCGTTCATTCCTTGAAAATAAAGAAGGTTCAGGCGAATTTATTTCCCGACCAAGAACTATAGCTTTAAATGAATTTGGCCCCCGTAATGTGATTTATCATGATGGATCAAAATACCGGATTGACAGAATCATGCTATCCGAAGCAGAGGCGAAACTTGAGAAAGCCAAAATTAGTCCTTATTCAGGTTATATTTTAATGAAGGATCAATATAATTATAATGTTGATCCAATGGTAGGTCTGGAACTCAATCAGGGCATGGATAAGTTCACACATCCGGACCTTGTGAACATGTCGGAAACGAAAGCATTTGAACTTCAAAGAATTACCTGCCAGGAAGAAGAAAGAACCCGCAGAGGATTTGACATAAGAACCTATTTTGCTGTAGAGGGTGGTTTTGATAGTGTTACTGAAGCCATTGTTAACGTGGAAAATGAAAAACTTCTCCATATCCACGCAATACCATCTGCAAGGTTGGTTAAAATCAGTTACAAATGGAGATCCTCACCCGAAAATGGATTTGCTCTAAATCTGAAAAATGGTTACTGGCAAACTAAAAAACAGGAGAATGAGGAGGGCAGCAATGATGACATACGAAGAATAAAACTTTTTACTACCCTGACAGCAAATGCACTTTTTATTCAACCGGTTGAATCCCTTGCTCTGGAGGGAGGAAAGGATGGAGTAATAACCTTAATGTACGCATTAAAAAGATCAATAGAGAATTTCTTTCAGGTTGAAGCAAATGAGATTGGTGCTACTATTATGGGTGAAGGTGAGATTCCTAATCTCCTGATTTATGAAGCATCCGAGGGAAGTCTCGGAATATTATCTCAAATTGTGGATAATCCATCAATCTATAAGACATTAATGCGTGAGGCATTTGAATTTCTGTTTATGAAAGATGGAGTAGAGATTCCTCAGCAGGATCTTATCCCGGCATCTTATGATGATTTGTTAAGTTATTACAACCAGATCCATCATCAGGCAATCAACAGAAACTACATCAGAGAGTCTCTAAGATTGCTTAAGGATTCGACTGTGGAGGTATTGACCTCAAGGTCGTTCACTTCTTATGATGAGCAATATCAATCTCTACAGGCAGCAAGGGACCCAAACAGCAGCACGGAAGAATCGTTTTTAAAATACCTCTATAAAAACGGGTTAAAACTTCCTGATGAAGCACAACCTATAATTCCCGACATGTATGTACGGCCTGATTTCATGTACAAACCAAATATTTATATTTTTTGTGATGGTACACCTCATGATGAGCCGATAGTTAAAAAGGATGATTTTGAAAAACGTAAGGCTCTGAATGATAACGGGAAATTTCAGATTCTGGTTTGGTACTATAAAGATTCACTCGCAGACTTCGTGACAAAGAGATCTGATATCTTTCGGCAAGTACGTTTACAATCTTAGTTCTACAGTAATTGAAACTTAGTTAATTGAAAATAAATGAATTTTGACTTTAAACCAGGGAGCTTAGTAGTTTTAAGGGATCGTCCATGGATGGTTCTTCCATCTGAAGATCCGGATCTTCTGTTGGTTAAACCCTTGGGAGGTTCAGAGGATGAAATTACAGGTATTTACAAACCTTTGGCGACTGATTCAGATACTCCCAGGACCTATAACTTTGTTAAACCTGCAAAACAAGATCTGGGTGATTTTAATTCAGCAAAATTGCTTTACAATGCCACTCGTTTATCCTTTCGCAACGCATCAGGACCTTTCAGATGTCTTGGAAAACTTTCTTTCCGACCCAGAGCATACCAGATGGTTCCTCTTATTATGGCGTTGAGACAAGAAACTGTCAGGATACTAATTGCAGATGATGTTGGTGTTGGTAAAACCATTGAAGCATTGCTAATTGCAAAGGAACTCTTTGATCGTAAAGAAATCAAACGGTTTGCTATTGTGTGTCTGCCTCATTTATGTGACCAATGGCGGGAAGAAATCAAAAGTAAATTTGGTATCGAGGCAGTTATCATTCGCTCAGGAACAGCAACTGCTCTTGAACGTCAAATAAAAGTGCATGAAAATATTTTCAGGTCTTTTCCTTTCCAGGTCATTTCCATCGATTACATAAAAACCGGTAGTAAACGGCAGGTTTTTATTGATCACTGTCCCGAACTAATTATTGTTGATGAAGCGCATACTTGTGCAAGACCTGCCGGAGCAAATAACTCCCAACAACTCCGTTATCACCTTCTACACGATATTTCAAAGAAAGCAGACCAAAATCTATTGCTTCTTACTGCCACACCACATTCCGGGAAACAAGCAGAATTTCAATCTCTATTAGGTATGCTTAAACCAGAATATGAAAAGATCGACATAGTTTCATCTACTGAAAGTGAAAGAAAAGATCTGGCAAAAAACTTTGTGCAGAGAAGAAGAGTTGATGTAACAATAAAATGGCATGGAGAAGAAACCAAATTTCCCGAGCGTGTTTCAACAGACAGGGATTATGAAGTTGGAAAAGATTATGGGGAAATATTCAATGATATTTTATTATATGCACGGGAAATTGTTGCGGCAGGTATCGGTGACGGACGGAAACAAAGATACAACTACTGGGATGCTCTTGCATTGTTGAGAGGTGTAATGAGCAGTCCTTCTGCAGGAATATTAATGCTTGAAAAAAAGGCCCAAAAGAAAAGACTTGCATCTGATCTGATAGAATCGGATGCAGATGAAATTTACAACGGTTCTGAAACAGTAATGGATCTTGATTATTCAGTTGATGATAATCTCCCTCTGTCTGTTCTCGGTAAAGTACCTATAAAAGGAGATTCTGAAGCAAGACGATTACTTGATTATGCCAACAGGTTAAAAAAGGTATTTGGGATTGAAAAAGACCTTAAAGCAAAAGAAGCAGTTTTACAAATAAAGAACTATATCGACAGAGGTCTAAATCCAATAGTTTATTGCCGGTACATTCAGACTGCTAAATATCTTGGAACAATTTTCCAGGAACATTTACATGATAAAAAATACAAATCGCTTCATATAGAAGTAATAACAAGTGAGCTGAATGATGAACTGAGAAAAGAAAAGATAGACCAGATGAACAACTCACAAAGAAGATTATTAATAGCCACAGATTGCCTGAGTGAAGGAATTAATCTTCAGGATGGGTTTAATGCCATCTTACACTACGATCTACCATGGAATCCCAACCGTCTTGAACAGCGTGAAGGGCGAGTTGACAGGTTTGGACAACGTTCACCATCTGTGGAAGTTACATTGCTTTATGGCAGGAATAACCCAATTGATGGCGTAGTACTCGAAGTTTTGCTCCGTAAGGCCAGGGAGATTAGAAGATCTATAGGTATTTCGGTTCCATTCCCGGAAAACAGTGCATCAGTGATGGAAGCTGTTACCAATGCCATCCTGCTTAAACCTAATATTTCAGTTGAGCAGGAATATCGTCAGGGTACTCTTTTTGAAGCTGAAGAAATCAAGGCTGAAAAAAACAGGGTTGCAAAAGCGTTCGATGAAGCTGAACAACGAGAACGAGTATCAAGGAGCATTTTTGCTCAGAATGCTCTTAAACCTTCAGAAATAGAGGAAGACCTTAAAGAGGTGGATGAAGCAATTGGCGATGTTAAAGCTGTTGAGCAATTTGTTATTGAATCATTAAGGTTTCTTGGTGTTCAAATTGATGAGCTGAAAGATGGATATAAAATATATACGATAAACATCCCCCAAAGGATACGGGAACTCTTAACAGATAAAAATGAGATACTCATATCTTTCCTATCACCAACTCCTCAGGGATTTAAATACCTTGGAAGAAATCACGCATTTACTGAACACCTATCCCAAGTCATAATAAACAATGCATTAAATGGAGCAAGAAACGGTGCTGCACGAGCAGCAGTTCTTCGTTCTGGGGATATTGACAGAAAAACAGTATTATTCCAGTTCAGGGTAAGAAACGTTATTGCCGAACAACGAAGCAATAAAGAAATAGTAGCAGAAGAAATGTGGTTGTGGGGATATGCTGGGGGTTTATCTGATAATAGATTTATCGGGAAAGAGGATGCTCTTACTCTTTTAATGTCTTCAAAAGCAACCCAAAACCTTGAATTGCCTGAACAGCAATATTGGCTTGAACAGGAAATGGAGTGGGTCCGTGATGAAAAAACGTTCAGGGAGATTACCGATCCGGTGGCACATGATAGATGTTCTCATCTGGTTGAATCGCATACACGTTTCCGGAAATTAGTAAATGGCAACAGGTATAAGGTGGTTGAACCTGTTTTACCCATGGATGTATTGGGGATATATATATTGCTACCAGAAATATAAGAGTCAATAATTATTAAAGATTCAGTAATAAACCATGAACCTGAAACAACTTGGCAACATCTACTCCTCCAATGGTGATTTTACTACCAGGGCGGCCATTTTACAGTCATATTACCGGGCATCTATTAATGAGAAATGTGGCTTAGGCAGTAAAAACATTGTGAAGGGAAGAGATAGTAATGGCAGACCAATATTAGAATCAATAAAGCAAGAATATGGTCATTTAGTTTGTGGAGGGGAATCCCGGAATATTAATTTCTATTTTGATGAGACTTATGAATATGCCAGGAATAGAGTTGAGAATAAACGACCTGATGAAACTATTAAGTCCGATAGGTTATTTAACAACCTGCTTTCAAGCATGCCTATGGCTTTCAACCTATTCCATCCGCTTATATTAATACAACAAAAATATCCTGATTTGTTGAACAGGATGATTAAGCATGTTTTTCCGAAACTACCTATAGATAAAATTGATGATATAATGATAGAGTTTATCCCTCTCCCAATCGATATATATACTATGGACAGATCTGCCATGGATGCGGCAATAGTGTTCCGGGATGAATTGGGTAAAAGGTATATCATTTCAATTGAAACAAAGTACATCGATCAACTTGGGCAGAATAAGGCAAAGGATAATATACTGAAATTGGAGACAGCTAAATCGCTTAACATTTTTACAGAGAACGGGATAAATACGATATCCAGGGGATGTACTCAGATTTACCGCAATTTTTTGTTGACAGAAAAGTATAGATTGGTTCATGGTCTTAGTGATTCATATTCAGTTATTTTGGCTCCGGGAGAACATCCAACAACCGAGTCTGAAATAGCTTCTTTGCATGAAAATCTTATACCTGAATTTCAATACAAATTACAGAAGTATGGCCTGGAAGATTTTATTGAATCTCTAATACCGTATTGCCCTGAAGAATTTAAGAGCTGGCTTACATGGTTTTATAGCCGATATCTCGACTTCATGAAAACAGAATACTTATATAAGGAATTTATTAGTCAATGAAATATACATCTATCAACATACAGGGAAATCTGATCTCCGAAGAGATCCTTCATAAGGTTGAAGAAGCGGATGCTCAGGGACAGCTGGTAAAAGATTTTGGATTTGAACCAGGCATAAATCTCAGAAACGAAATTGAGTATGCATGGAGCCGAATCAAGCTGGACTGGAAACACTTCTTTGATCGTACTGAAAAATTGCCTCCATCTGATCCTTATGGTACAACTCTTTCGAGAAAGTGGATGGTTAGTTTTTTTAGCACCCTGAATTATGATCTCACACTGCAGAAAGCATCCTTACAAGGAGATAACCAACAACTATATAGCATCAGCCATACCTGCGATCAACTTGATGGATTACCCGTACATATTGTTGGTTTTTATGATCCCTCTCATCCTAATAAAAATACTCTCGATATACGCTCAAGCGGGGGAACCTCCAGACTTTCTCCACATTCAACCATACAAGAATATTTGAATGTTAGTGAACATTTGTATGCCATGGTAACCAATGGTCTCATTTTACGATTAGTAAGAGACAGCGGACGCTTAGTGAAAATGACCTATATTGAATTTGACCTCAAAAGACTACTGGAAGATGATAAATATAGTGAGTTTACCCTGTTGTACAGGTTACTTCACGCATCCCGTTTTCCAAAATCGAAGCAGGATACAGAGCAGTGTTTTTTAGAGAAGTATTACCTGGATAGCATCGAATCCGGCAACCGTATTCGTGAAGGCCTCAGTGATGCTGTAAAAGAATCATTGGTTGCCTTGGGAAACGGATTACTTGAACATCCTGAAAATGAAGAACTGAGGGAAAAGATTACTTCAGGACGTCCGGATGCCCGAGAATTCTATCACCAGTTACTTCGGTTGATTTACCGATTGTTGTTCCTGATGGTTACAGAGGAACGTGATCTGGTATTCTCAGAGTTGCAGGAAGAAAACAGGGAACCAGATATGGATGATCTGCTGAAAGGGATTAAACGTCCAACGAGAAAGCAAAAGGAAATATATTATAGCTTCTATAGTCTTGTCCGGTTAAGAAAATTATCACAAAAACGATACCTGCTGGAAAGTCAGTACTCTGATCTTTGGCAGGGATTGATGCAGGCATTTGCACTTTTTGAATCTGGTGGAACGGGACTTAAATTAGGTATTCAGGCTTTAGGCAGTGAATTATTCAGTCACAATGCTATGCCTGATATCACTTCAAGTAAAGTGAACAATAGGGTATTGTTGAAGTGCATTAAAAGCCTGAATGAATTTGAAGATGAAAAACACAACCTCTCCTTCATTAATTACAGGGCACTCGATGTTGAAGAACTCGGATCTGTTTATGAAGGACTACTCGAATTGGAACCTGTATTTGAATGGGAAAACGGAAAGCCAAGATTTACATTTAAAAAAGGTTCGGAAAGAAGTTCTTCAGGTTCACATTATACCCCGGAAGACCTTGTTAAACCCCTAATACAACATTCACTCGAATATCTTATAGAGGATAGGGTTATTGAATTCTATAAGGGGAAAGCAAATAATACAGAGACAATAAAGAAATTACTTGATTTGAAAGTATGTGATGTTGCCTGCGGTAGTGGTCACATACTGCTCAGTGCTGCAAGAAGGATCGCCTTAGAAGTGGCAAGGGTGGAAACTGGAGAACAACAACCGAATCCAACTTCTTTCCGGCATGCTCTGAAAGAGGTGATTAAAAACTGTATCTACGGTGTCGATAAAAATCCATTAGCGGTAGAATTATGCAAAGTGGCACTCTGGCTTGAAAGTCATAATCCCGGGGAACCTTTAAGTTTTCTCGACCATAGAATTAAATGTGGTGATGCTATTTTAGGTCTGGCACACAGGGAGGAATTACAAAAGGGGATTCCTAACGAGGCATACCAAATGCTACCGGGTGATGACAAGGAGATTGCATCTACATTTCTGAAAAAAAATAAGCAAGAACGAGTAGTTCGGGAGAAAAGTGGCCAGGTTGTTCAACTTACTACAGAAGCGGATCATAAGTTGATGGAGCAAGTGAAGGAACTTAATAGATTAATTGAAAATTTCTCTACTCTACCAGAAAATACACCCGAAGAGATTGAAAAGAAAGAAAAAGCATACCGGATACTTATAAATAGTGAAAACCTGAAACGATTAAAGATTCTGGCGCATCTTAAGATCATGCCATTTTTTCTGCATAAATCTGAAATAAATAAAGATTTTTTGATAACCGATGCCCTGTATCACAGATACTTACGAGGAGAAACTAAAGTACCAACTGAAGCGGAAGGAAAAGCAATTGAAGTTGCCGTTCTAAATAGGTTTTTTCATTGGTTCCTGGAATTTCCTGAGGTTCATCAAAATGGAGGATTTGACTGTATTTTAGGGAATCCTCCTTTTCTTGGGGACAGAAGACTTAAAGAAGCATTTGGTGAAAATTACCTTGAGTGGATAAGATATAATTATTCTGAAGGTGCTACAGTTGATTTAGTAGTATACTTTTTCTTGAGAGTTAATTCACTCTTAAAAAGAGGCGGATTCCAATCACTTATTTCAACAAACACCGTTGCTCAGGGAAAGGCAAGAGAATTTGGTTTGGAAAAAATCATTGGAAACGGATCCACAATAAACCATGCGATAAAAGGAATGAAATGGCCAGGACTTGCAGCTGTTGAAGTGTCGATAATATCTATTATTAAAGGAATTTGGAAAAGTAGTTATACATTAAATGGGATGCCAGTAAATAAAATATCTGCCTTTTTGGATGAAAGTGACAATACAGGAACTCCTTTCCGATTATTCAATAATTATGGCAAGAGTTTTCAAGGTAGTATAATTTTAGGTATGGGATTCGTTTTAACCCAGGATGAATTTAAAAAATTAATTTACAAAGATCATCGGAACAATACCGTATTATTTCCTTATTTAAATGGCGATGATCTTAATAATAATCCAGATCAAAAGCCAAGTAGATATGTAATTAATTTCTTTGATTGGAATGAACATCAAGCATCTACATATGAAAATCCATATTCAATTCTATTAGAGAAAGTTAAGCCAGAAAGGCAAAGGTGGAAATTAGATAAAAATGGTAATCCAATTGAGGGGACTTACGCATTGCGCAAACCATTACCTGAGAAATGGTGGCAACATGCAGAGAGAAGACCTGCTCTATATACAAATATAAAAGAATTTCAAAGGGTCTTGGTCTCTTGTAGAGTCTCAAAATATGTAAATCAATCCTTCATTGAAGTTGGTCCTTTATTTGATGTTGCCACAACTGTAGTACTACGAAGCGAGTTCTGGGAGTACACTTTTCTTCAAAATTCATTTCATAACATTTGGGCCTGGAAGTATGGTTCAACAATGAAATTTGATATTAGATATACAAACGGAGATTGTATTGATACATTCCCCTTTCCTGAACAGTTACCTCCTACAATTATAAATGGTTTAGATTTGGTTGGCCGAGAATACCATGAACTTAGAAAGCAACTTATGCTTTCAATGAAATTAGGTTTGACCAAAACTTATAATGCTTTCCATTCCAGGGATATATCAGACATACTATTTTCTAACAACATATCAGAACTTGATAAAAAAGCAATCGAAAAACAATTGGGAAAAGAAGTTTGGAATCTATGGAACCATCTTCAAAAAACTGAAGATAGCTGCTCATTTGAAGAGGCCGTGGCTGGGATATTAAAACTTCGAGAATTGCATGTAGAAATGGATAAAAATGTTCTCGAAGCCTATGGATGGAAGGATATTGATCTAAAAAATGATTTTTACGAAATGGATAACCTGCCTGAGAACGACCGGGCACGCTTTACAATACACCCAGATGCACGGAAAGAGGTATTAAAGCGACTTCTTGACTTAAACCATAAGATCCATGAGGAAGAGATTAAGGCAGGGTTGTGGGATAAGAAAACGGGGACTAAGAAAGGCGGAAAGGAAAAGTCCGCTGGAGACCAGGTAAATGAGCCGGAAGTAGGATATGGTGGGTTGTTTGATTAAACAGGATTATTTATTCAATTGATTAATATATGGCCACATCAGAATCTCAACTAATCACATGGTCGCATCAAGGTGCGATTCAAACTTCAGCAAGCACATACGAATCTGTGAAAACATGCATTGAGAGCATTAACTGGAATAATGATGTAGGATATGATGTATACCTTCAAGGTTCCTATAAGAATTCCACAAATATTCGTGGCAATAGTGATGTAGACTTAATTGTTGAATTATCGAGTGTTTTTTACTCAAACAAACAAGCACTTCAACCGGAGCAATTAGCTGAATTTGATAATTACTATGGTGTTGGAAAGTATGATTTGGCTGCATTTAAAAAGGTTGTTTTGAGTGGATTGCAAAGCCGGTATGGCCAGGATCAAGTAACTGAAGGTAATAAATCGATAAAAATAAAAGGATCAGAGGGACGATTAGATGCTGATGTAACCTGTTGTGCACAATATCGTGAATACAAGTCTTTTTCAAGGTCTGCGCCAGATAAATATATAAAAGGCATTACATTCTGGCAGAAGAATAATGGTGTACAGATAAGAAATTTCCCACATAACCATTATGATAACGGAATTACAAAAAATCAGAACTCAGGCTCGAATTATAAAGCAACCTCACGAATTATTAAGAATATTAAAGCAAGATTAATTGAACTAAATCGAATTACTAATGATTTGGCTCCATCATATTATATTGAGTGTTTATTATATAATGTGCCCTCAAGAAACTTTAATCAGGCCAGATATCAAGATATAATTGGGATAATATTAGATTACCTCGCTACCCAATCAGACACTGGGGAATTGGCTAATTTCCTATGTCAAAATGAGTGTCGATATCTTTTTAGAGGCATTGATCCACATTGGAATGAAGAAAATTGTAAATTATTTCTCCAACAATTAATACACTTTTATAATGAAGGGTAGTTTTCATTCATATTCATGCGATACAAAAGACAGGTATTTAGTCCATGTATATCTTATTATAGTGAGCATTGGATTAGCATATTTAATCCAAGGTATCTGCAATTCAGTTAATCGGGAAATTCCCTGGTGGCTTGGTGTTCCTGGAATTTTCTCAATTTATGGAGGTCTATACTATGTTTTTGCAGTCTTACTATGGAAATTGCGATTTTTTAGAGCAATCTTTTTCATTAAAACACCTATACTTGAGGGATTGTATTCTGGTGTATTAAAGAGTTCACATCACGAGTTCAAGTCAGAAATGAAAGCTGATATTGAGATTACGCAGACTTGGGACAGGATTCTTATTTGTTTGAAAACTGATTCTTCTCGATCATGTAGTCAATCATGTTCAATTTCAATTAAAGATCAACCTAATCCAACAATTAGTTACCTGTATCTTAATGAACCAGTAGCAGATTCTGTAAAATCAATGGAAATTCATTATGGGATGTGTATGTTATCTATTAGTAAGCTAGAACTATACGGAGAATTCTTTACTGGCAGAGGTCGTCAAACATACGGTACTATAAAAACAGAAAAACAATCTTAATATAATCAGTTTTATGGAAACTTTCGACTCAACCAAGACAAGCCTATATGACATTCTAAGAGATATTAATAAAGGTAAAATTCAATTGCCTGATTTCCAACGTGGTTGGGTTTGGGATGATGACAGGATAAAAGGAATAATTGCCAGTGTGGCAAAATCATTTCCTATAGGTGCTGTTATGCTTCTGGAGACGGGGAATGAGACAATCCGGTTTAAGACCAAGCCTATTGAAGGTGCACCTGATGCCAATGGGAAAATACCTGAAATGCTGATTCTGGATGGACAACAAAGACTTACTGCACTTTACCAGGCAATAATTACCAGCAGGGTAGTAACTACCCAAAATGCCAAGAAATATCAAATAAAACGGTGGTACTATATAGATATGGTCAAAGCAATGGATTCCGGCTCTGATTTGGAAGAAGCCATTTTTTCAATTAATGAAAACAAGGTTATTACTGAAAACATTGGCCGTGACATTGTTCTTGACCTGTCAAAGGAAGAATATGAATTTAAAAATCTTATGTATCCGGTATGCATGGTAGACGAATATGATGAGTGGCGAACAAAGTTTTCAGAATATTGGGATTATGATAGGGATAAGATCAAGTTCTGGAATGAATTCGAAAAAAGAATCATAAAGGGATTTACAGGGTATATGCTCCCCGTAATTATTATGAAAAAAATAAATCCAAAAGAAGCAGTATGTCAGGTTTTTGAAAAAGTAAATACAGGAGGAGTATCGCTTTCGGTTTTCGAACTATTGACAGCTTCTTTTGCTTCTGATGACTTTGATTTAAAAACAGATTGGTTGAAAATTGAGACAGGTTTTAAGCCATTTAAGATACTTACTAAAACAAGCAACATTGATATCATCCAGGCAATTACAATCTATGCAACCTATCAGAAAAGGAAATCCGAGGAATTAAACGGAGTAAATGAAAATTTACCTACAGTTAGTGCAAAGAGAAGGGAAATGCTCAATTTGTCCTTATCAGATTATATGAGATACCGTGATCAGATTGTAGCTGGGTTTATTAAAGCATCAAAGATTCTGATAGAGAATCATATCTTTAACTCAAGAGATATTCCTTATAGTACTCAGTTAGTTCCAATGGCAGCGATCTTAGCCAGGCTTGGAAACGAGATCGATAATATCGGCAATAAAAACAAATTAATGAGGTGGTTCTGGTGCGGAGTATTTGGTGAATTATATGGTTCAGCCAATGAAACAAGGTACGCACTGGATATGGTCCAGGTTGTTGATTGGATTGTTACTGATGGCCAGGAACCCAAAACTATATATGATGCCAACTTTTCACCTTCCAGACTTCATACGTTACGTACCAGAAACAGTGCAGCTTATAAAGGTGTTTATGCCATTCTGATGGATGAAAACACGAAAGACTGGCTTTCTGCTACAAAAATTGACTTCAGTACATATTTTTCTGAGTCAATCGATATTCATCACATATTCCCGGTTGCATGGTGCAGTAAAAATAACATCCCGAGAGATGATTTCGATTCTATAATTAATAAAACCCCACTCTCCGGGCGTACAAATAGGATTGTGAGTGGAGATGCCCCAAGTAAATATTTAGCACGGTTAAAAAAGAATGCAGGGGCATCTGATGAAGAATTTGAGCAAATACTAAGATCTCATGTTGTGAATCCGGAATTCATGTATGTAGATGATTTCAACAGCTTCTTAAACGACAGAAAAGAAAGAATTCTTGAGAAGATTGAAAATGCCATGGGTAAGAAGATCGCAAGAGATCAGCGGGAGCCAGAAGAAGGTGTTTTTATTGATGATTGTGAGGAAATAGCAGACCTTTCTGACCTTTCATAGCTACTATTACTAAATTAGTTTGATATGCTTTTTGAAGAAACTATGAATTTTTATCAAGACCAGGTTGAAGCTGCTGTTGATCAGTTGTATGAAATGGCATTTAAAAATCAGGTAGCTGAAAACGATCTTTTATTAGTGCTTGAAAATGGATTAAGACCTGATTATAATGAAGCACAATTAAAGCGTTTAAAAAGTTCTCCTTACCAGATTGGCCCCCATTATATAGGACTTAGATATGATACCTTTTATCAATTTATAAATTACTACAGGAAAGGCATAAAATCAAAAATAGAGTTTGAAAATGAATTTGGTGATGATGTTAAAACTAAAGAGTCTTTTTTGAATTTTAATCGTGATTTCCAACTTTTGTTATATATGAAATTTTGGGAAACCGATTTGATTTTGAGAAGATTATCAAATCTTTCAAGTTTGGCACAGGGAAAACCATATTCATGGGAATACTCTCAAAATGTTTTTAATAAAAGACGTAATATAATTCAAGATGAAATAGTTAAGCCACTGAGGTTAATCAGTCCGTTGTTTAGTGTATTAATTGATGAAATATATTCTAACCAAATAAGAAATGCGGTAGCACATTCACAATACTATATTTTATTTAACTCGATTAATCTAACAAATAAAGATCAAAATCAGTACAACAAGTTGACCCGAATTTCATTTGACGATTGGGAAGAAATGTTCACAAAAGTCATGTTGCTTTACAATTTCTTAATAAAGAATATTAACAAATATCAAGTAGAGTATCAGGAGAATGTAAGAGACAAGCAATTCGGACTTTTAATTTGTTTTCCTGAAAAGAATGTGAAAGGATCACAGAAAACAGGATGGCTTAAATATGATTTTAGCCAGAAAAGATGGTACTGGAACCATTAACCTATCAATTAAATTGAAAAACAAGAACAATAAATTTCTACTACAAATAAAAAGACCGCTGTAAATTATTGATTTACAGCAGTCATTATTTGTTAATAGTCGTGGTGATCCGTCTCGAACGGACGACCAACCACCGGCACGCCATGCGAGGCCGAAAGAAATACTAAGTGAAATAAACTTGTATTATCACATAAATGATTTTTAGTATGTTTCTGGGTTGAATTGCTTTACGTAATGAGTTAGCCGTAAGGGTGAACTTATTAAATCGCATCTGGACAAAAAATAAGTTTTTAAAAACGACCATTTAAACAAACTATTTAAAAGGTCCTACTTCTTACGTTAAAAGTTCGATTAATCGCTTTTTATTAATCAAAGTTCTTTTTATCTTTGCCAGCACATATATTAGAACTATTATGATTTTTGGATACGCACGGGTTTCTACGAAAGAACAAAATTTGAATTTACAGGCCGATGCGCTTAGCAAAGCCGGTTGTGAAAGGATTTTTCAGGAAAAAGTATCCGGAAGATCTCCAAAACGTCCAGAACTTTTAAAACTTCTTGAACAAATCAGACCTGATGACACTTTAATAGTTTTTAGCGTGGACCGTTTGGGAAGAACTACAAGAGAGCTGATAATCCTATTAAATGATTTTAAAGAAAAAGGTATAACATTTAAAAGTTTATCTGAAGGAATTCTTGACACGTCAAGCCCGATGGGAGAGGCCATCTTTCAAATTATTGCCATTCTGAAGGCTATGGAGGTAAACGTACTTAGGGAAAGAACAATTAAAGGAATAGAAGCAGCGAGGGCGAGAGGTATCAAGGGAGGAAGGCCGGCAGGATCTTATAACAAAAAGAAAGCTTCTGCAGTTGTTGCGCTTTATAATCAAAAAAATACAATTAACTTTATTGAGGATAATTTAAATATAAGCAGATCAACAATATATCAATATCTTAGGAAAGAGGGTGTAACGGTTAATGGTTTTACAAAAAGCAAATAAATTATTTAATTCAAGGAGACCGTGGATAATATATTATTACGAAAAATGTTGGAGAAAAAGCTAATTGAAGAAAATGCTTTTTGGTCTTACGATAAATCCAGTATCGATATAATACCTGATAATGAATTTATTGAAAAGGTTTTATTACATCTCGATATTGAGGATGTCCAGTCCCTTTTTTCCCTTTTTCCTAAAAAGAGAATACAAAAAGTCTGGCAAGAAGTCGTTTTGCCACGTGACCCCCTTTATCATAATTTAAACAGACTCTATGCTTTTCTTTTATTTGACATTAAGCACCCAGACAGGTACATTCGTATTTATAAGAATAAACACATAAAGTCTATTGTATGAAGGGATTAACAGAAAACACAGAAAAGATATTTGAGGCTGTTTCTTTGTTGAACTGCATAGAAGATTATGTTCTGATTGGAGGCACAGCCATTTCTCTGCAGTTAGGTAAACGGTTAAGTGAAGATCTGGATTTTTGCAAGTGGTCAACCAATATTAAAAAGGATAAACCAACTGTTGATTGGCCACAAATAAAAAAGGAACTTGAAACAATTGGTAAAATTGACAAATTAGATGTTCTTGGCTTTGACCAGGTTAATTTTGTTGTTGATAATGTTAAAATATCATTCCTTACAAAACAAGAAAACCTAAGCCCTGTTAATACTCTGGTCCCAATACTAAATAATATAAAAGCAGCTGATCTTGATTCCCTCGGGTCGATGAAGGTGGAATTAGTTTTGCGTAGAAGTAACTTTAGAGATTACTACGATATCTATTCTCTGTTAATGGATGGCCACTCAATAAAGACAATGGTTGAAGGGGCTGCAAAATATTCAAATCACACTTTAAAAACAAGGGATGCACTTAGTTTCTTATCTAATGGAAGTAATTATAAAAAAGGCAAAGATTTTGATCTTTTGAATCCTGTTTATGATATTACTAACATAGCAATTGAAGATTTGATTAAATCAACAATAAAAAAAGAGTATCCATTAATTATTTCTTAAGAATTCAACTCTTCAGGAAAATCAATGGTCAATGGATGACTGGAAACAATTAATTCCATATTTATGATAAAATCTAAAAATTTAAAGAATGATTCCAGATTTTCTTCCGAGGAACAAGCAAATGGAAGAAAGGGTTCTAAGAAGAAACCAATACTTTACCCTATCCCAGAGGAAGATAGTTTCATGCCAATTGATGAAGATTCGGAGGAGATAAAATATCAAACCAAGAAAAATGTATCTTAGCTACAGGTCATGAAAAGGAATTTATTAATCTTATCGTTTTTATTTTTTTCAATAGCTCAGACTTATTGTCAAAAGTTCAATAATGTCAGAATAATCGAGCCAGAGTTTTCCGAGACTGCAGTTTTTGTAAATGATTCCATTGGTAACGGTATTTTACTGGAACACCAGACAGCAGTAAATTCAAAGATTAAATATATGACAACGCAGATGATATTAGAATTTAAAATGTGTTGTTCCACTGTTTCTGTCGATTCTTTAAATTCACAGTTTATTGTCCGGGTCTCAGATAATTCAATTAACCCATACGACATGATTAGTATTGTTAAAATGAAAATTGATAACACCAAAAGAATCTGGAACACATCAAAGTCTGAAAAAATAGAATTCAAAGCAAAAAAATATGGTACTAACTCATACTTAATTACTGTACCAAGATTTACTCTGGGACAATATGGAATTTGCTTTAAGAATAGTAATGCTGTTAATCTTTTTGGAGTAAAGCTTATTAACTAGTATTATTGAATTTTAACAAGAACGTTCAAAAATATTAGAGAGATCTTCAGCCGGGGATCTCTTTTTCATTTTTCATTTCCCCAGAATTTATTGAGCTAAGATAATTCACTACAACACTAATGTTAGTAGTAAAAGTAAAGTTAGTAGAACCCAATATTCACGTTGTACAGAAATGTTTCTGAAGGAAAGCAAGATGGAATCAGGCAAACCTGATTCTGTTATCAAGCTATGCCTGATAATCAAGTAATTGAAAAATAATTATAATTATTAAATAATGATATATATTTTGGAACATCAATAAAATGTATATATTTGTATGTAAATCTAATTAATTAATAATTATTTTATGCAAAAATACGTCACAATAAGCATAACTCCCAAGAGCAAAATAATTATTGACCGCCTGGCTAATAAATTCGAAATGAGTCAAAAAGATTTTGCTGAAGCGATGGCCAAATACTTTGACACAACCGGGGTAAATCCTAAAGACCTGCAAGTACTTTCACCAGCAGAAGAACTTAAAAAATTCCGGGATACAATAATATCCTTCATGCGAAAGCAGGAGAATGATTTTATTAAACCCACCTTCGGAAAGATGGATACATTAATTGCACGCTTTGTAACTTACATTGATGAAGAAGCACCCAAAAAAGGGGATTCGCAAGGACAAAATAAGATTAAAGCTTTTCCTATTTCCACTGAAATTAGCAAGGAAGAAAAGACTGGAACCTTAGAAAATGAAAATTTAAAAAATGAAGTACAATCTCAGGAAGTTAAATTACTCCAGGAGAAGCTTAATAAAGCAGAATTGAAATTAAAAACGACCAAAGGATATCTTGAAAATATTCTTTCACATACAGAAGAAAAATCTACAGGGCTTAATAGAAAACCTGTTATTGAACTTCCAATTGGTGACATTAATGAATACAGAAAATATCTAAAAACACTCTGATGTACGTTAAGATTCATTCATCTAAAAAGGATAATAACAGGGGTAGTTGCAACGACCTGATTAATTATTTAGAGAAGGAGAACCAAGAGAAGGATATCTTCAGCCAGGAGAAATTTTTTGATCAAAAAACAAGTGATGTTTCTTTTTGTACAGTTCAAAGCTCAATTGATAATAACAAAGGAAAACTGGGGAAAGACGAAATCAAGTTTTACATGATCACAGTTAATCCAAGCAAGGATGAATTAAAGCATATTTGTAAATCAGTTTCCGGGAGAGAAATAAAAAATATATCACAACTAACCACAATCGAGTTGAAGCGTTACAAGGAAGCTTTAAAAGACTACACTAGAATTGTCATGGATCAGTATGCTAAAAATTTCAACCGTGGGCTTTCAGGCGAGAACCTTGTTTATTTTGGGAAGGTCGAACATTCCCGATATTATGGAAGAGATTCTGCAGAGGTTAAAGAGGGTATATATAAAGCGGGTGACAAGAAAGAGGGACTACAAACACACATTCATGTTGTTGTTTCAAGAATGGACGAGTCGAAAAAGATCCGTTTAAGTCCGATGGCAAACGCCAAAAACTCCAAGAATATTTTAAATGGCAAAGAGGTCCAGATTGGCTTTGACAGGATGAAATTTGTTCAAAGTTGTGAAAAAAACTTTGATACAAATTTTGATTACAAGAGAGCTCATCACCATAAATTTTCTCATTATCACACTATGAAGAACCAAATGAGAAATACCGCAAAAAGTATAGCAATGAGCATCGCAAGAGACGTACCTGGGGTAAAAGAATATAATAAAGCTTCCAGGGTTGTAAATACTGCTATGAATCTGGCAAATGCAAAAGATCCTCTGGATGCTCTCTCAGCAGTTTTCAAACAGGTACCAGGTGCCAAAGAGTGTATGAAAGCTATTAATTATGCATACAATCCATCAAAGATAGTCCTGGATATTGGCAAAAAGGTCTTAACAACGGCATTGAATACAGGTCTTTAATTATCGAACATGGAACGCATCATTAATTATTTTCAACAGCTTACACTTATTTCAAAGCTTATTTTAATCGTGGTTGTTCTGGTTGTTTCATTATTACAATTCGCAACACTTTCATTTAAGCTGAAGTATTACTCTAAAATTTTATTTATTTTGGTCATTCAAGCAGGGGTTTACTTGTTTTTTCATTTTTTCAATAGTTATAGTCTGCCTTTACATTCTGGGATCTTTGTTACAGCCGGTCTGCTTTCAATAATTTTTCTTTTAATTACCGGCAGCAAGTTTAGAAGTATAGCTGATAAAATTGACCCTATCTGGAGTGTTAAGTTCCCCATAAGAAATTCATCCCCACTTATTATGCAAAATATAAAAAGGGGAATAGCTATATTCGGTAGTGCCGGCAGCGGAAAAACTGAAAGCGGGTTTGTCCCAATTCTTAAACACGCAGGAGAAAGAAATATACCCTGTCTTTGTTACGATTATAAAAACGGGGAGATAACCGAAATTGCACATTTCTTCTTTCAGAATTCTACGATAAAACAAGCAACTATTATACCACACTCCCCAATGTATTCGGACCGGGTAAACCCGTTTCTGCCGAAATACATACCAACTGAGCAGCACCTTAGACAACAAACGAAACTGATCTTTGCAAACCTGAAGAAAGTAGACAACGTGAAGGAATCCGGAAGCAGTTTCTTTGACAAGATCCCTGAGCCGACACTTGCAGCTGTTATTTGGAGACTAAAGGTAGATTACCCTGAAATGTGTACTCTCCCTCATGCCGTTGCTTTGTGTCTGGTGAAAACGCCGACAGAGATAGTTGACTTTATCTCCAAGAATCCATATTCAAGAGCGATAGGATCTCCACTGGTTGATTCACTTATATCAGAAAATCAGGTGGCGGGTGTTAAGGCTTCGCTTTCGCTACCTTTAACAGATCTTGCACTCCCAACAATATTTTGGGTGATGAGCGCGAATGATGTTGATCTTGATATCAACAACCCGGAGAACCCAACATTTTTGAGCATCGTAAATGATCCAAGGCTTGAAAGAATAAATGCCCCATTTATTTCTGTTATAATAAGCACGGCTATAAACAGTATGCAGGTTCGCAACAGGCCAGCTAGTTTTCTTTTGTTTGATGAAGGGACAACCTTTTACATCGATGGAATTTCCAAAATCCCGGCAACTATGAGAAGCTATAATATTGCCACTGTATTTTCAACACAGGACCGTGCTTTGGCAAAAGAAAATTATGGGGATGTTATTACAAGCTCTCTTCTAGCAAACCTTTCATATCAAATGATCGGTAAAGCTAATGACCCGGATAGCGTTAGATACTACAAGAACATAAGCGAGGAAATTGAAAAGAGGACCGTTTCCAGATCCTTTACTAATTCCGTTATTGGAAGTGATACCAGAACATCGGAGGGAACAAGGGAAACATCCAAGTATAAGAATCAGGATTTCACCGGGCTAAAGCAGGGACAATTCTTTGTTTTTGCTGACGGGAAAGACAAGCTCTATAATTTTGACCTGTTTCCATTTAAACGATTGGAATTAAAGGTGAAGCACCATATCACAGAGAAGGATCTTAACGACAATTTTAACCGCATAATGGAAGATGTAAAAGATATAATCTAAAATTGAAAAACCCCTTTAATTTGAGGATTAAGATTTTTTTCTTACTTGATAAATTACCTTGGTTCCCGTTAGCCCTTCTAAAGTGCAAAAGCCTGGCATATTGAACAAAGTTTTTCCATTCAGGTATTTTATAGATTATACCCGTATATTTATATATAATACCCCAAATACTATTAAGGGTGCTCGACTATTTTATAGAAAATAACTATTTTATATAAAAAAGTATTTTGTGTTTGTCTTGATGAAACGATGGTTTCTACTTTAGCTGCCTGCCTTGCCGAGTGGCAGGGACGGGCTGGAAGGCTTATTTACGCAAAACCAAAATTACTCTATTCAACGTATATTTTTCTTTCAGTAATGTGACTGAAAGCCTTTGAACATAAGTAACCAATGAATTTTGCTGTAAGTGACCTTGTGAAACCTGCCTATAAATAAAACGCATATGATTTTTTGATATCTCAGTTTGTGATAGATACTCATAATAATATTTTTTCGCCTCACAATTTATTATTAGCGATGTATTTCCTGATGGCTTTTTCTAAGTCTTTTCTATTCTCTAAAAAAGGCATGTGCCCAACATTACCCTGCCAAAGTATCATATCTGGAAAAGCAGCCAATTTGTAGTGCTTAGGGCCAATTGCCCAATCGGTTGTTCCATAGTAAAAAAGAACGGGCTGTTTAACTTCCTGGCTCAGCTTTCCGTAATCGTTCCAATACTCAACTACTTCAAGAATTTTTTCGCTTTGATCACTGTTCCATGAGTTAAAATTGCTGTACGTTTCATTCATTTTAAGACTATTATCCTGGTTGGCGAAAAAAATCTTCCACATTTCCCCTTTTTCGTTGAGGACAGGCATTATAGCCAACATTCGTTCGTAGACTGAAACAGATTTGTCGCTACAAATTGCAGGTGCATTTTCACCAGCTAATTCCAGGGCTTTTGGTAGCCAGTTGTTTCCGAAACTATCATTCATCGAAAGGGTACAATTTATAAACATCATACCAATAATTGAACTTGGTCTGCTGGTAACATAGCCCATTTGTAAAATCCCGCCAAAGGAATGTCCAAACGTTAACCATTGTTTTATACCCAATGCCTGCCTAACTTCTTCAAAATCATTTACAATTCTTTCCATTGAATAATTGTTATCTTTTGGACTGGAGGAGCGTCCGACTCCCCGTTGATCCAAATAGATCATCCGGAAATGCTGTTCTAAAAAATCACCGATGAATTTTTCCATCCAAAAGCTTCCGGAGCCTGGCCCGCCATGAATATATAAACATGGTGTGCCAGAGCCTTTAACGTTTAAATATAATCTTACACTGTCAGATGTTAAGAAATACCTTTCTTTGGCCTGAACTGTAAAAACTGAAATGAATACGAAAAAGAGTAGTGTAATTTTTCTCATAATTCAATTATATAAAATTTAATTTTAGATGCTTCATTTATTAATTAATTTCCATCAGGGTCATTGAGAAATTGTTTAATCTCTTTTCTTGCTTTTTCTAATTCGGAGAGTGCACCATGCCCCCCATTTTCATAAAGAATAATCCTTGAACCATAAATGTATTTGTTTGCATATTCTGCGTGGCTGTAGCTTATTAAACCATCGTTTTTAGAATGAATTATTAAAGTTGGTATTGTAATGGTTTTGGGAATTTCAAAATCCTTAATCATTATTCCATCAGTTATTGTTCCTTCATATCTTAACGACATTGGATGCATTTTGTCTAACATTTCTTTTGCCAGCTGTTTTTGTTCAATAGTAAAATGCATGTAATCGTCAGATGGAATTCCCATTAAGTTTAATATTTGGGTCTCAAATAATTTGGTAAATAACCAGTATGAATAATCTGATTTTTGGATAAGATGAATAATTTTGATGAAAAATGGGTCTTTGTCGTTTGAGTTAGGAGGCATACTTACAGCACTGAGCAAAATCAGTTTATCAACTCTTTCAGGATAATCATTTGCAAATTGCATTGCAGAAGGACCGCCCGCCGAAACACCAATAATTGTTGCTTTTTCAACATTCAGATGATCCAGAAGAATCTTGTAATGTTCAGCTTGCAGTTTCATTGATACATTATCGGGGATAGACGATCTTAGGTACCCGAATTTTGAAGGTGCTATAAATTGATAATCGTCATCCAGGCAAATTTCTCCAAGCCATAGTCCCTGGTCATAACCTCCACCAGCTCCGTGAATCAATAAGATGGGCTTTCCTGCGCCACGTACTGCATATTCCATATTGCCATATTTTGTATTTATGATTCTACTCTCATTAGCAATTCTTTTATTCGCAGAACTGATTTGTTTATGATATATTGGATAAGTTACGGCAAGTGTAATTAATATTAAAACAATAATTGCCAATATCAAAAAGAACCAGAATTTTTGCATGGGTTTCATAATTTTTCGACTTTATTATTTTTTAAAACTCAATCTTGTAACTGATGTTAGGTATCATTATACCTTCGTATTTTCTATCCAGGCTACTTGTTTTAAAATTATAGTAGTTTCCTGAAAACTCGCGTGACTTTGTTGCATTTAAAATCTGCAAAGACCATACAGATGAAAAGTCAGGTTTATTCTTCCGGTATGAGATTGTAAAGGAAAGAATGGGATTGTCGGCAAATTTCTGGCTAAAAGCCAAACTTCCATCTGTTTCGCCATATACAACTTCTTTCCTATGAATTGAAAGAGGGATATTTACCGGCTCTATACGATTTCCGCCTAGATGATTAAATCGTGCATTTACACCAAGCAATTTATTCTTGTCTTTTCCTACCATCCACTCCTTGCCGGCAACAATATTAAATACGTAGTTTTTGTTATAGCGTGTATTTCTTTCAATACCATCTGCAGCAGAATATTTTGAGTCATACAGAGATGCAGATGCAAGATAGTAAAATCCATTATTCAGGAATCTCTCAAGAGTAAGATCAATTCCAATGTTTCTGCCTTTTCCTTCACTGCAGAGAACTTCATTGAAAAACAAGGCGTTATCATTATTCAAAGTGCTAATGTAGCTAAGCGGTGAAACCGGAACATTTTTCAACTTCTGGTAATAAGGTTCAATATTCAGACGCATATTATTGCCCAGTTTTGCTGCATATGAAAAAACATAATGTGCTGATTTCATGAACTTCAAATCCTTGTTTGACTGAGCTCCTCCAAATTCGGCAAAATACACAGAAAGTTGCTCAATACGGCTGTGCATGCCATAAGCAAATGAAAAACTATGCCTGCTGTTTAGTTCGTATCTGGTTCCGACCCGCGGCTCTACTGAAAAGTTGTTGTTCAGAAGAAAGTATTGGGTATTTAAGCCCAGGTTTATTGTTAATGGTTGCAGTACATTAATCTTCGACTGTGTAAAAACCTGCAATAAGCCTGAATTTCCTCTCTGTTTAACCATCTGAGTCTGTGATGGCAGCTGTGATTGCAATTTCTGTATATCCAGATTATAACTTAAATACTGGTAATTAAATCCGGTTTTATTACTGAGTCTGTTCCCGAAACGTTTGCTAATGCCAGACTGTATCGTGATTCTATAATACTGGTTCTCTGCTTTTGACTGCGGCTGGGGTTGCAAACTGAAATCGAGGCGTTGTTCGTTATGCGATAAACCATTTCCGGAAGCAGAGAGAGTTGAACTCAGGAATGTTGATGAGTTGAGACTTATTTTGTGCGTAAAACCTGAGGCGAACATACTTAACGATGTTTGAGAATTGTCCCTGTCAGTATCCGTTTCCCAGCTTAAGCTATCTATAGCCAGCATATCAACACCATCGAGTGCCCCGATTCCCCATAATGATAATGTACCATGTTTTTTTGTCGGGAAATTGGCCTTGAATGACAGATCCTGGTACCTGAGCACACCTGCATCATTTGGTAAGGCTGGGGCAACAAGAGCCATTGTCGAATACCGGTAGTTCATAATATAAGTTGCATCTCCTCCTTTTATAAAAGGTCCCTGTGTCGCAAAATCCATTCCCAGAAGCCCGGCCTGCAAGGTGTATTGGCGCTTCGAACTGTTCCCTGTATTCAGCTTAATATCAAAGACCCCTGATGAAGCGTTCCCGTACTCTGCAGGAAAAGCGCCTGTGAAAAAATCGCTGTTTCCCATCATTTGGCTGCTGATAGCTGTCAGCATGCCTCCCCCGGCGATTGTTAAATCTGCATAATGATTCGGATTCGGGACTTCAACTCCTTCGATACGCCATAGAAGGCCGGCAGGATTATTGCCTCTGACAGAAATTCCACTGCTGCCAACCGAGGGAGATACTGCTCCTGCAAATGAAGTTACCAATCTGGCAGGGTCGTCCATTCCGCCGGCATACCGCTGGGTCTCTTCTACGGTAAATTGTCTGGCACTTAATGAAGTCATTGAGTTTAGCGGGGAATCTTTACTTGCTCTTACCACTACCCCTGTTAGTTCTGTTATGTTTTGTTGCATGCCAATATTTAAAACCACTTCTTTACCTGTGCTAACTAATAATTCACTGATAATATAACTTTCGTATCCTATCATATTGACCTGGATATTTACCCTGCCAACAGACACATTCTCAATAATAAAATTGCCATCTGCATCGGCCATTGCGCCTAGTAAGGGAACAGTGTTCCGGACTATTATTGTTGAATAAGGCAGAGGTTCCTGAGTTATATTGTCATACACTTTACCCCTGACAGTCTGGCTTAATGATTGTGAATAAAGGTTTGAGTTATTTGCGCCAAACCCCAACGCAAATATTAATACAATGATCTTAGTAACTTTATGGCTGCTGATGGGTTTCGACGGACTGTTCTCATTTATGCTTTTTGTAAAAAACAGCTTTTTATCTGTTACAACAATGTAAATTGACAGTAATAAAAGCAATGCTGTCTGAATAACTTTACTCATAGGATGCGTGGCAAATATTTCGTTAAAAAGCCCTGCAGTAATATGAAAAATAACAGGTAATATGATATTCCGGTTTGTTTTGTAATAAATCCAGTTCATTATTAAAACAAAAGGGATAAGGCTTACAAAGAAGTTTACAGAATAAATCAGGCCTTCTTCAACTAAATTACTATGGTAGTAATCTTTAATGAAGGATAAAGGAAAATGCCAGATCCCCCAATAAACAGCGAATATTAAAGAAGTCCGGAGCAAATTGTGCCGGGTACGAAGGCTGTCAGTTCCATAGGTATGCCATGCCAGTTCCTCAAGTACGGGGGCAATGATAAGCAAAAACCAAACCGGAAATACTCCTGATGTGAAGGAAAAGGCACCCGCAAAGCGGAATTGACCGGCACTGTAGCCAAAAAGTAAAGAAACAGCTTGTGCCAGTAATATGCTAGACAACATCAGAAAACAAGTCAACAGGAGATATTTAACTTTTATTCCTCTGAAATTAAGAAAACGGCCCTTCAGGTCATCTCTTAGTTCCTTATCGCCTTTTGCAAAATATATGGTAACTCCAACAGGTGCCAGTAAGCCTAAAAATGCAATTACACTCGATAGATTTGCAAGATAAACACTGCCCGGTTCAGCATGGCTTACATATGATGCAACAAACCATAAAATCCATGGAAAGGCGGTTGATAAAGTAAAAAATAGTCCCGGGTTTTTGTAATTTTTAATGCTCATGATTTCTGTTTTTTTAAAAGTTTATGCAAAGGTGCTACAGAAACCAAAGGCAATCGCTCAAACGTGTAGGTCTGTACTTTGTACAGGTGCAGAATTACAGGAATAGACGCTTAAGTACCAAATAATGAATTGAATAGAATTTATCTGGAATGTATTAAAATTATGAATAAAGATTAAAGATTGAGGTTTATTAATTCAATGAATCCATAAATTTTGATGGAGTAATGTTCTTAAACTTTTTAAAAACGATGTTAAATGAAGATTTTGAATTAAAACCGGAATCCAGGGCATTGGCAAGAATACTGAAATTAGTGTTCGATTTCGACCTGGTAATAAATTCATCTACCCTGTATTTATTAACAAAATCGTGGAAGTTTACTTTTTCGTACTGATTTATTATTTGTGATACATGATTGGTTGAAACATCCATCATTTCCGACAGGTTTATAAGAGTAAGTTTCGGATTTAAGTAAGGTTTCTCATCACTCATCAGTTTAATTAATTTTTTATGAATCAACTCTGCCACATCCTGTCTTAGACCCGATTTTCTATATTCTCCGGGAATCGGGGGTTGAATCAATTCTTTCTGGCCGGGGTTGTTTACATTAGAAAAAATATTTTGATGCTGAATACCAAAAAAACCAATACAGAAAATAAGAATTACAATGAGGGTGTAAAATATAAAGTCTGCATTGAACGAGAAAACAATTCCTAAACCATCTCTTAATGTAACTATCGCTGCAGTTGTCAGGAAAACGACACCAATTCCCCAAATAGAGTATTTAAGCCAATTGAGGCTTATTTTTTCGTCATACGAGAAATTATTATCCACCAGACGTTTGTGAGCATTTACTTTCAAATATGCTAAAATAGTATAAACAGAGCCTGAGATAATAAAGGCAAACAGTAATATCGAAGTAAAAACACTGTAGTCATTAATTTCTTCATTGATAACCATTAACTTTTCTTTCCCCGAGTAAAAGAAATAGAATTTAAACATGTACAGGTATGAGAAAACAGCAGGAGCAAAATGGAGATAATCTTTTTTATTCAGGCCTGTGCCGGTCTGAAATGAATATTGTGTGTACAGATAAATAACAGGTCCATAAAACAGAGGGAAGGGAGCTGTTAAAGCAATTAAATTGGGGTATAACTCCCAATATCCGAGATGATACAGATGATAGTGCAGAAGGTGAAGTCCGACAGTGCACATACCCATTGCTAGGAGTTTATCCGACACATCTTTACGCCTTTTATTTAATAACAGTATGAACTGAAAGAAAGAGAGAATTATTCCGGTTATCAAGATTATATCCATCTGCTTTAGTTTTTTAAAAAAACAAAAAAAACAAAAACAATATACTATGAATTTTTTAATTTTAAATTCCTTCGAGCCTTGAATACAACGGCAGTTTGACTAAAACCCGTTTTGTGTTGCTAAATTTCGGATTAATTATAGCTGTTTAAGCTTTATATATAAAAGCGGTTTCTTATTCTTTATTAGATGAAAAAATGTGCTTATTTTGCTTTTAAAAAAAAATAACAGTGGTACTTATCTAAAGCCCCTCACGCCCAGCTTCCCGAAAAATCGATGAACGATTTTCCGGTGTAAATTTTCGTCTTGCGTTTTTCAAACCCTAAAAATAAATTGTCACAAAATTGTTTTACAAATTCTGTACCACTTTATAGGGGGCTAAGACAGTTTTAGCTAGGCAATGAGATTATAAATTAAGCCAAATAATACAGCTCCAAAAAGGGAAAAGGAAATATACAATAAGAATATTTTCCTTTTGGCGATGCCCCAAACCGCTATTATGGCGGGTAAAGTCGTCGTAGGACCAGCGATTAAAAACGCCAAGGCTGCTCCTGGATTCATTCCTAAAGTTAGCAATCCACTTATTAAAGGCAAAGCCGTTAAATTAGTTGTATAGGCAGGAATGCCTATTAAAGTTGCTATTATTACTGAAAATGAATTCTTCCCACCCAAAAGGCTGGATATAAACTCCTGTGGTATATAGAACTTTATTAAGGCATTAACAAAAAAAGCAAGCGTCATAAACTTTACTACCATCAATGTGGCTTTCCAGGTTTCATTGCCTAACTTTTTATAGGTGGATATTTGTTTTTTATCTTCCGTTTTACAAGAAGTGCAGGCATTTTCTGCTATTGTGTTTATTGAGTTTTGAATTGTCTTTTCTTCAGCACCACAACAATTTGTCATTTCTTCTGCAACGCAACAGATGTTGCCAGCTTGATATTTTGAGTTATCGACGTACAGGACATGAAGCTGAATTTTTTTTAGGGCTTTCGGAAAAAGTAGGGAAAGAGGGTATCCTTCCTTTATTTTATTCCAAATATATTTCCAGGGACTCTTAACTGTTTTAGCTCTGTTGTGGCGAAGTACTTCTTTATCAATAAAACCTTTAATGGTGGCAAAGTGAGATATATAACCAGCCATTAAACTAATGACAAAAGTAGCCGTTAATCTCCATATCGACATTTTCCAACCTACGGTAGCCACACTCAAGAAAAATATCTCAGGATCCATCGATGGGGAGGCGATCCAAAACGACATAACAGGCGCCAATGGTACACCACCTAGCAATAATGTGGCAATTACCGGAATTACGCCGCAAGAGCAAAATGGACTAAAAGCGCCCACAACCGTCGCCAAAAGAATGGCAACAAGTGGATTTCTAGTTATGGCTTTATTGATAAACTTTGAGGCTCCCGTATGTTTTGCAGCAACAGCCAGAGGAATTGAGATTAATAAATAAGGCCAAATATGCGCCAATGAATCAAAAATAAATACCGCAATCTTAATAATCTGTTCCATAAGTTTAGTTTCTAATTTAACAAATCCGTCTTTTTTCATATAGACGAAATTTGCTCAAAAAGGACGCAGATTAAAAGGAGAAATCGTTATTTAGGCTGATCCACAAGACTTCTGGACGTGCTGAGAGCAGCAGCAACAATGTATAGGATGAATATCGATTACGGTTCCATATTTATCGAATTGATAATGACAACAATTCATAAGCATATCTTTAAGCATTATCCGTGCTCTTTGGACGCGTGATTTTGCGCCTGAATAAGAGATCCCTATCTTTTCGGCATAGGCTTTCTGACTTATTCCCTTTAATTCGGTTAAACAAAGTGCTTCGCAATATTCTGTCGGTAAATTATCCATCATCTTAATCATATCATCTAAAGTTTCCGACATAAAATCATCCTTTTCATCTTCTTCACTTTCGATTAAAGATGGAAGTCCATTTTGTTCTTTCTGACTGTTTCTGAAATGATCGGCGATTAAATTACGCGTAATTTGATATATCCATGACTGGATTTTTGTTTCATCCTTCACTGAATCAATTTTAGAATGTATTTTAATAAATACTTCATGCAAAATATCGTCTGCAATAACCTCATTATGAACCTTACTCAGAATGAACATTTTTAATTTAGCATTTAGCTTTATCCAAAGCTTTTCTATACCCTCATTCATATTTATTTTATTTTTCTATAAAACATTTTGATAAGCTGTCGATGAATTTGTCATTTGTTCCACAACAGCCTCCTAAAACCTTCAAGTTAAATTGTTTATATAATAGCTGCATTTCAGCAATCATTTGGTCGAAATCATCTTGATGTAAAATTCCACAACTATTTAATTCTTCCGGACTTAAATCCGATGCGTTTGCTTGAATCCCTTTGAATCTGGCTAGTTCAGATTGATTCCGATTTTTTTCGTGCTCCAAAGCCAGCCTGAGATTTGTCGGGTGAATGCAATTTGCCATATAAAATATTGGCTTAGGATCGACTGATTCGTCAATAATTCGAATGGCTTCGCTTATCGGTGTTCCATCAATCAGACAGCCATTTTTTCGAACTGTAAAACTAATTATGTATGGTATGTTTGATTCAGCCATCGCCCTGGCCATTCCTTTAGCTTCGTTAACTTCGGGCATGATTCCGGCAAAAAGAAAGTCGATTTTTTCTTCACTGAATTGAAGGACTTCTCTTTTATGAAACTGATAAGATTCATCCATTGGCAATGCATTTTCATTGCTATAAGCATCTCCTTTACAACCTAAAAGACCACCAATTAATATCTTTTGTGAATAGGTTCCATAACGTTCCTTAATCTCATTTAAAAAAACACAAGAATCTTTAATTAGATTTTTACTGGCAAATTTTGATTTTTTTAATGACTCGAAATTGACTTTTCTTGTTGGCGTCATAATCATCATCGGGAGATTTTGTTTAAGGCCAATTTCTATATATTGTCGATAGAGTTTTTCTAAAATATCCGGATTGGTATAAATCAATCCGGCATGGTTTATCTCTGATTCCATTTCGGCATTAAATTCCGATTTTAGCCGTTCAACCAGAGCCCCTTCTGTCAGAACGATCTTAGATTCGTTGATAATATCTTCAAATTTACTTCCCATATTTCAAATTGTCGTCTAATTAATTTCCTCGATAATATTTTTCAACACCTTCAAAAACTGTTCAATATCTTCTTCCTTAATTGTTAATGCCGGATCTATTCTGAGAACTTCATGCCCGGATCGTTTTGCTACGATAAAACCATTTTTAATTAATTTTTTATGAATAAAGCCGGCCTCTTTGGTAAACTCTATAGCAGACATCAAACCTCTTCCTCTTATATCTTTTATCAAAGGATGGGTATTTTTTAATTCATTTAAATCGCTTCTGAATTTATCGCCTATTTTCTGACAACGATCAAGAAGATTTTCATCAATAATGGTATTGATAAGGGCCAACACCACTGATGCCCCAAGGGGATCATTTTGATGCGATTGTGAGTATAAAAATTGTTGTTCATCTAATAATATCGAAACTCTGTTCGAAACAGCTGCTACACTTACCGGATAACCATTTCCGATGCCTTTTCCAATAGCAACCATATCCGGTTGGAGATCATAATGCTGAAACCCAAACCATTTTCCGGTTCTACCAACACCTGTAGTAATTTCATTGATAACGATCAAGCCATTATTTTCCTTTATTTTATTCGAAATTCGATCAATCATTTGCTTTGACGGAAACTTTACTAAACCCGACGAACTTCCGGGTTCAAAAAGAAAAACTCCAATTTGATCAAACGGAATTTTTAAAAATTCTTCACATTCTGCAATGCAACCAACATCTCCATTATTACAGGAACACTCGTGCCAATTGTAATTGATCCAATCCGGAGCCTCTCTTTTACTTGCGTCTCCATAAGCTCCAAAATAGCCGTCAGAAAAGGCTAGTTGTTTCTTACCTTTCATCAATGTTTTCGCTATCCGAACACAATATTCTACAGCTTCACTTCCCGAACAGATAAACTCACATTTTCCATTGGGAAGATTGGTAATTTCTAATACTTTTTGAGCAGCCTCTTCAATTATTGGGCTGGAATAATTAAATCCGGTGTGGACTATCTTATTCATTTGTGTAGATATTGCAGAATTAATCCTGGGATTACAATGCCCAACACTTGTGCACCAAACACCCGATTCCATGTCGATGTATTTATTTCCTTTTGAATCCCAAATGTCGCAATTATCAGCTTTTACGATATCATTTATAATCAATTCGTGTCCGATTGACCAGATTATATGTTTCATTTTAGATTTGTTTTATAAATAACTATATGTTTTGTTTTGTTTTGAAAGAAAAGAATGCAACAATTGCTAGTATCAATAGGGAGACACTCATAAAAACAGGTACAAAAAACATATTTTCGATTGGTAATAGTAACGCAAAAACCATAGACCCTATCGAAATTATTCCTGCTACAATAGCGTAAATTTTCTCATTGTAATACCAGGCGTAAGGAAACAAATGAGCACCGGTAATTATAGCATAGGTCATTATAAAATAATCCGGATTTTTTATAAGAATAAAAACCAGAAAAGGGAAGTAGAAGAGTTGAGCAAAGTTCAACCAAAGACCTAAAGGTTGTAAAGGATTATCTTTCACTTTCCAATTTGTTTTAAGAACTTTTGACAAAAGAAAAGCCAAAGGGAGTATCATGCCGCCAACTATAAAAGTTAGCACGCTTTTATCGTAAGAAGAATAGGAAAGTGTCCAAATGAATGCGATTACAAACCATATAACACTTGCCGAAATTATAAAATCTATACCATTTTTTGCCTTTATGGAAAGATCTAGTTTTAATTTTTCTAATTCTAAACTATTCATTTCTTTCATTTAATTGGTTTTTTCTTATTAGTACACCAATACCACCGATTATTATCCCGATGCTAAGTCCAATTGCAATATTGCCAAAAGCGGCACCGAATACTAATCCAAGGGTTAATCCTATTCCCATTGGGGTCACAATTTTCCTTTTTTCAATCCTTTTCTCTTTCAATTTCAATTTATCTTTATCATCCATAGAGTTATTTATTTAGATTTATAAAATTTATATTATTAACATTTCTAGAGCACTTTAATTCGAAGCGCATTTTAATTCGAAGTTTTCATCATTTCATAAATTGATGGGTATAATGCAACCATAAGAAGTTGTACTCCTGTAAACACATCTAAAAGTCCATGTCCTGCCATTAATGGCACCAAATCTTTTTTTCTGGAATACCATATTCCAATCATTATCAAAAGTGGTATAAACATCAGGAATCTTGATAATATATGTTTAAAATCAAATAGTAATGGCATAAAACTGTGCTGTAATGCATAAAAGAAGAGAGGATAGACTATTGAAAAAACTTCATTATTTGTTATTTTCTTTATCCGGGGTGCACAATAACCCAGATAGAAGGGAATTTCTGAAAGGACAATCGTTACCGGCAAAAGTATTACAACAATAATTGCTGCCCAGATGGGTAATGGTTGTGTGTTTGTTACGGGCATATATCCATAAACAAGCCAGGAAAATCCCATAAGTCCACCTATTCCCAATAATAGCATAATTGGAGTTGCAGTTAAGATTTCCTTTATAGTCTTCTTCTTATCAGGATTATGATTTATCAGATCTCTGAAGCTTTTCCCTTCATATTTGAGAAAGATAAAAAGGAACATAATTGTAATAACATTAACAACTATACAGAGCAAAGGCCACCACATTGAAACATCTCTAAGATTCTTCTCACTGAAAGCAGGAATATTAATAAGCACTATTCCTGCAGCAATAAGTAATATTGTCCGTAAAGCAGGGACAATTAATATTGCTTTTGAACTAAAACCTGTTGTTTTATTCATCTCTATTTTAAATTTTTACAATTGTATTCAACGTGAATAAGATGGAAAGTGCCGTAGCATAAATCCCCTTCCGGATATTTATAAATAGCTTCTGCATAGGATGCCAGATTAAATCCATCAACCTTTTTATAATCTTTCAAAGGGGTGGTCCAGGCAAATTTTTGCATGCCTGCGTTATCAACATATGCATATCGGTCTTCTGAAATAAAATTAATCAATTCTCCATTGTCATTAAAGGACAACCATGCAGAAATGGTGATGTTGTTGTTTGAAAATTCTGCTTTCACATTATTGCCATCAACTTCCACCCACTTTATCCTTTTATCAATTAAGGTTCCGGGTGCCATACAGCACATATCGTTGAAAAAGGTTACTGTCTCAGAAATATTCATTTCATTACCAGACTGATACTGAACTTTGAACAACGAAAACAAACGAATGTCCATAAACGCTTTGCCGTTAATAAAACAATGGTATCCGCCAACAGGCAGCTTTTTCATAAATGCTTTCATAAAAAACAAACGAGTAGATTCCTCCAGAAAATTATATTGAACAGTCGTAAATGGCATCCATTCTGATTGTTCGTTTTTCCTTATTTGTCCGTTAAATTCTAATCTGAAATTATTAATCCTGGGTTTCCCGACAAAGCCGGTGTATCGAATATAATTTTTCACGGGTTCGGGTAAATATTCAATATCAGTTTCGGTTAATATTGATTCCGGCACAGAGGCTGTCTGTATTAAACCGGTTTTTACATCCCTTTCGTACTTATTGTGAAATGTTGTAGTTCCACATCCGGCAATTGCAACGATCAGAATAATTACATTCGCAATGGTTCCGAATTTTGCATCGTTCCATACAGTAATAATCAGGATAGTGGAAATGAGAACAGCGATAAATGCCAAAATATGCCACCAATCTGCTTTTGCAAGGTAAGCGATGCAGGATACCAGGAATAAAATAAAAGTAAGCAGCCAGAAAATTCCTGAAATCTTAGAAATACCGGTAGTTAGTTGCTCAATCTGAGCTAATTTAAAAGCTTTCAAAAAACCCATCAGATGGATTGCTCCATGTAAAAATATCAAAGCAGAAAAAACGTATTTCATTCCCTCATGGTTTATTTAGTGGATATTATGACCTGTTCTAAGTTATAAATATATTTTTTGTGGAATAACTAATAATGTATTTTCAATTATTTCTATTATTCAATCTTATCTGGTTATGATTTTACCACAAAATATTTTATATATGATGATACCTGCCAGAAAGTTTTGAAGAAATATCTCAGCAAGACTATAAAGGGCAAAATCCAAGGGGAATATTCCCAGAGTCAGACTAAGTGGGATCACTCCACCAAACATAAAGAGTATAATTCCTGTTTCATATTTTTTTCTTGGATTATCAGGTTGTGCAAATTTTAAGAAGGGTACTATCGAAAGCGTAATCAATATACCACGTACAAATATATACTTAATGAGTGTAAAGGTTGAAGGAACATTAAGACCACTTATCCCCATATCGTAAAATGGTTTTGTAAACAGACTGTAATTAACCCGTCCCCAGACATAATACATTAGCATATATGTAAGTGAGCCTGCAGCTATTTTTAATATAAAAGTAAAATCAAGTGATTTACTGTTCAAACCTGGCTCATCAGCCCCTATTAATCTTCTCATGTTCATAATTGTGGCAATGGATGAAAAAATCAATCCTATAAGTATTTGCTGAATAAATAAGGATAATAATACACTATTTGTTATTAATTCAGGAGTAAAAATAATCCCTTCAATAGCTACAGAAAAATTAGATAAAAAGAGGATACAAAAGACTATCAGGAAGAAATTAAGTTTTTTCAATTGTTTGTACCTATTGGAAACATAAACTACCAAAAAAGAACTTATCAATCCTGCAAATATCAACTGTAAGAAAGAAACTGATTTGGCTACCATCATTTCAGGAAAATCAAATCCTGTTGTAAAGAGAATCCCCGTGACAATTGAAACTACTATAACATAAATAGTAGTTAAAATTATTACCTGAATTAGTGACATTACATTCTTTTTCATTTCAGTGTTCTTTATTAATTATCTAGCTATTAAGCCACTTCCTGAAATCTGCTGAGCGATCAATACTCACCACTGTATCCAGTTCGTCGTCGGCATTTGGTTTTAGGTCCAGTTTGACCCGCCCGCGGGAATAAGCAACCATATTCGAAATGGAATCCATGTTAACAAAATATTTTCTGTTTATCCTGAAAAAGGCAGATGGGTTTAGAATAGTTTCAAGCTTGTCGAGAGTGTATTCTACTGTATAACTTTTTCCCTGAAAAGTACGCAGGTAAACACCTTTATCAAGAACATAGAAATAGGCTATTTCTGATACTTCAATTTTTCTGATCTTTTCGCCGGTCTGTATTAAAAAACGTTTCTTAAAATCTGGTTCTCTTCCCTGAATATTAGCTAAAAGCATATCAAAATCAATGCTGAAAGCTGATTTCAATGTTTGATATTTTTTCAGACTTTCCGAGAGATCATTTTTCCGTATTGGTTTCAATAAATAAGAGATACTATTGACCTGAAATGCTTTTATTGCATATTGGTCAAACGCAGTTGTGAAGATTACAGGGGTATTAATGGCTACCTGTTCAAAAATGCTGAAACTGATGCCATCGGAAAGTTGAATATCAAGAAAAATCAGATCAGCTGTTTGTTGAAGAAGCCATTTTACAGATTCTTTAACAGAACCCAATTTAGACATAATATTAATTGCTGGATCAACTTCTTTAAGCATATCTTCCAGCTTATCTGCGGCAAGGCTTTCATCTTCAATTATTAGTACATTCATCTGAATCAATTTTTATTAATGGGATTTTAGCCACATAATGATTGTTAACAACATTAAATGAGGGTTCCAGTTTGCTTATTAGTGCATATCTCTTTACCAGATTTTTTAGTCCCAGTCCGGTTGATCTCCCGCTTGAGATCTTTGACTGAAGGTTATTTTTCACAACAAGGGTTGAACCTTCATTGTAGATATCAATATGGAGAGGCTTGGATTCATTTACAATATTATGCTTGGTTGCATTTTCAAGAACCACCTGAAGTGAGAGCGGAGGAAGAAAGAGCTCTAATAATTCGGCCTGAATATCCACTGAATATGATAGAGTATCTCCATATCTTATCTGTTGCAGGAATAGATATGACCGCATAAAATCGAGCTCTTTGCCCAGGCTTGCAACAGGTTGTTCTATTGTTTCAAGAACATAGCGGTAAATCTGTGAGAATTCGTCAATAAATTGCTGGGCTTTTGAAATATCCTTCTCAATAAGACTCGATAAAACATTCAGACTGTTAAACATGAAGTGCGGATTGATCTGACTTTTGAGTACCTCGAACTTGATCTGTGACAATTCGTTCCTAAGATTATCAGCAACCTGTTTTGCGTTTCTGCTTTCAATATAGAAAATCCAGCCTTCCAGTATCGACATAAGGATGACATTGATTACCATGGTGATAAGGCTATTGTTTACATAAACACCAACAATCTCTTCCCTATACGGATTAATACAGTTTGCAACCAGAGTTATAATAAGCGAAATGATGATTGCAATTAAAACAGAAAAGCTAAGTTGGATAACCAATCTGCTAAAGATTTTCCCTGACCAGGCATGTTCTATATTAAGGTACCGGATTACTAAAAGGTTGGAGTATATCAACATGAAGCCTCCAATCATGGTGTATATAGTTGCATTTACCAGGGTAATGAAAAAGTTCTGTAAATTACTCAGGACATGATATCCGCTGAAGTGATTATATGTAATTACAATAATCTGGAGACCTATGGCTATTCCCAGCACAAGGAATAATATTTTTCTGAAAGAGAAAAAGCTATGGATTTGTCTGAAAAACATTTACTTAAATATTAGTGGAATAAATATAGATAAAATCTGAAAAATGTGGACGGGGTGCAAGCATTTGTGTAGCCTGACTTACAATTTTATATTTAATTGTTTCCCCGGCCATATCAATTTCCAGGCATCTTAGAACATTTTAACAATCCCAACCCTGACTGACATGTAGTCGTAACTTATCTGCCTTGAAACTCCTTCTGTTTCAATATCTCTATTAAGAGAGTTGAATTTCAATCCCGGGTTCAGGCTCCAGTTTGAACCCAGGGGCAGTGCAATACCAGCTGCAACCTGCCAGCCAAGGCCATGCCGGCTGTCGGCGATAATATCTCCACTTGCATTCTCAAGTCCTATTTGATTGATCAGGGCACCCCCTCTTATAAAATATCCTAATGAAGAGTTACCGAACTGATGGCTGTACTCAAGTCCGAAAACATATCCTGTCTCTTCAAAGCTAATATCATCACCTGCAAATGAGCTGACTGAAGGCAGACTATTCCAGCCCCAGCCTCCATAGATGTTAAAATCTGAAATTACCCTGTATAGAATAACTGCCTCAAATCCTGCTCCGGGATATACAGTTGTTCCGCTAAGCTTCCCATTTGGCAGGGAGAGTCCTCCGTTAAGTTCAAATCCAAATTTTGTCTGTTCTTCCTGAGCATAAACGCTAATGGAAAGCAGGCAAATAATTGCTCCTAGTGTAAATCTTTTTAGTTTCATTTTCGTAATTTTTAAGTTACTGTAAAAAATTAATTATGAACCAAAATTAGGAGCTGGAATCATGAGGAAGAAAAAATATATACTGAGCGTGTGTTTTTTACAGATGAAGGTGCTCAACGGGGATATAAGAGCAAAGGATCTGGATTTGTCCTAGCAGGATTAATTTGTTAAAAGAAGTAAAGCAGTACGAGCTATAGATTAACAGTATTTATTTATTCTCCCCTTTCGATACCTGTTGTTAAATCATTTAACAACCTAACCATTGGAGCACCATCAATTACGTCATGGTCAACTAAAATAGTCATATTCAGGATTTCCCTAATTCTAATTTCGTTTTCAAATACAACTGGCTTTTTTAAAATTGAGCCAATCCCAAAAGAAATAGGATGAACTGATTTATGAAGAAACCAACCATTTATCCTTCCCATCATACCCACTGATGTAATCACAACGTTACCCATTTTGTTGAAAGCAAATTTAGGATCCCTAAGCATAATTTTCCAAATAAATCTTCTTAGGAATCCAGGCAATTGGTAATAGAGTTTTTCGGACAGTATTGACTTTTTTCTTAAAACTATGTCATTATCTGATAATTTCTGATTTTTGGCATTTTCTATTTCCAAAGTTATATCAAATGCACTCTTCATATTAGTTTTTTCAATAACCACCGGAATTGGTACCCTGTTATCACCAATCTTTTTTTCAATCAATATTGAAATATTTATATCATTAAAGATTATTAGTTTTTTTTTGTTGTAAAGGAAGGCTGACGCCTCCGGGTTCTTTTGCAAGACGCTGCTAATTACTTTAATAATCCATGCATTAAAGGAAACATTTATGCCACTTCTTCTTAGATCCTGTAGTTTTCTTCTACTGTCAGTAACATCAAATTCCAGTATTGCACTTACATGATGTTTTAGCAATCCAATTGAAAATATGTCAAATGTTGCAATTCTTGATTGTGGAATTTTTTTGTAGGTGAACGAATTATTCATATCAAGAGGTTATTGATTTATTACTATTGTTGTCAAATAAGATGTAAAACTCCTATTTAGACTTTGCCTGGTTTAAAGGTATTAAAGTAATTATTATTGAAGAAAAAGAAACGACTATTTCACCTTCTTTTATTTCAGGATATAGCCTGATTCAGCCTTGCTGATAACTCATCCTTGTCAAACAGTCGTGTTCGCCTCAATAGCAAATGTCTTATTGAAATTAATTCCCCGGGAATGTAGCTATAAAAAATATTAGTATCTCCATAATTGAAAGGTACGGATCTGATAATGGGTCTTAAGGTGTATCAAGGTTGAGAAGACCAAGAACAGTTACTATTGTATATAGTATTATAAGGAAGAATATGCCCCAAGCAAATAGTTTTCCAATAACCCTATGATTTGTTGTTCTTCCTTCAAATTGCATATTTAACTTCTAATATAAATTGGTTTAAAAATATACCCAATACCCCTTAAATTTCCCCATTGTATTATACTCTAAGGAAGGAAAAGGTAATTTAACAAAAGTAAGACCTTGTAATACAGTCCGTAAAAACTTAGAATTGGTTTTTATTTTGGGCCAGTCAATATCTAGAGATAAGAGATACTGACGATATCGAGTGGTTGCAGGAATATCAATTCCATTGTAATTGGAAATATTTTCATATTCACCATACATCCCATTAGCTCCGTATCCTAGCGCAATATTCAGCCATTTTGGAATTTGTTTATTCGGGATTATCTTGTTTACTGGCATAGATAGCCAGTAAGTATGTCCATTGTAATCTTTTAATAGACGGTCCATAGTAGTTTTTCCTAAATAACCATTTGCCCTATGTGAATAACTTGACTCCCAATAACTAAATTTATATTTTAGAAGTTGTTCATTAAACAACAATTCTTGCCCTACAACAATACCAGAACCTAGTGCATTGGCGGCCATATCTCCCCATGAAAAGCCCCATCCCTCATGAATACCATCCATTATTTCGATAGGAGTTTGCAGAATAAAGCCAAGAGAACCTCCATAGATTAAAGCTTTTGTTCGATTAACACCTCGGTGCAATAATGTATGGTAACCAATATAGCTTTCAATATAAGATCCGAATGTGTGTCCAAACTTATCGACTTGTAAATACCCTTTATTGTCGTTATAAAAATGGAATGGAACAACCTTTCTGTTTTGATACCATGTATTTTGAAGAACAACCATTGCTCCTAAATAATAGGTGCTCTCGAAAGCAATTGCCTTATATAGAGACTCCCTTTCCATTTTACTTGAATCAGACGTTGCAGAGCTGTCATGAGCTTCAGCTATAAATGGAATCAGGCAAAACAAAGACAAAAATGTATGAAGGGTTCTTTTTTTCAATTAAGTAATTTTGTATAATTTTTGAATTAATCGCCAATATTCAAATATATCCAGTGTGTTAAAATAAACCTTATAATTTTTAATTTTTTTATAAGAAAAGTAACGACAAAACGTACTTCCGAGTTACCTTATCAAAAAAAATCATCATAGTGCTTATAACTTTCAAGAAATGTGCGGAAAATTATCTTCTGAAAATGCTTAGGTGAAAAAGCAAATATTATATCAATACAATATTTTTATTTTTTTCACCAGACGGTGCATTATTTTGAGGTTTAAGAAGACCATAACAGTCAAAACGACACTAAATGTTAACGTGCGATTGAAACTCAATAACTCACTATTTACAATTTTGACAAATGTATAAGCACAAAAAATGCTGGTTAATAAAGTTGTTATTATTGCAGGAGTATAACTTTTGAGAATAATGGATTGGAAAAGATGTGTCAATAAGTGAATAGAAAAAGCTAGAATTAATCCAATATATAAATCATAATTGTTTGTGAATGCTGAATAAACCACAATGAAAGATACAATGAGGAATTCTTCGGCAACAATTAGTGAAAATGCTTCTGTAGAGAATACATCAAACTGGCCAAGAACCTGTTTTCCAAGTTTTGGGTACTTGTTTAATATCTGATCTTTATTCTTTTTTACCCACCATTGCATGAAAATGATTTCTTCAAATTCATGAATCATGAAAACAATCGGAAATAGCCAAATTAAAATTTCTGGTTTCATTATTTATATATTTTAAAATAAATCAAGGTACATGTATTACTCGGCAATACTAAAGTAATTATTTATTTGCTGAAGCACAAGTATTAGTTGTCGCGCGAAGGGAGAGTCCCGGGAGAAGGAATAATCGTCACAAAGTGAGATGTTTGTGCCAATTTGTTTATTGTGTTAGAGAATTGGCATTAAAAAATCAAGTGATTGCTAGATAAGTGTATTTGTATTAAAATTAAATATAAAAATTGTGTTGATTTATATTATTACTCTCTTATTCATCCGGTATCTCTGTTGGAACAATCTTCCCATTTCAATATTTCCAGGAAATCAGGGAATAATTTTATATCCTGATAAGAATGCGTGATTATTTTATATAAAATAAGTATTATCTATAAAATAATTATCTGAAACCATTTACACTTGATTTTTACAGGAGGATCATAGTTACTGGTGGAGTATATGATATGGTTGTAGAAGCCTGACAAATTGATCACCTTTGGCCGGACAGAATCCCCAAGCCTACGTTGCTATACAATAATTAATTGATCCTACCTTTTTGTGGTTAATATTGTCTGGCCAACTTTGGCCAAGGCCACAGGTTTTCCTACATTAGATAAAACTACCTAAAAACAAAGTCTTTTCAGACCTGAATTTGACTTAAATAGATAAGATATTGTCATTTTTTTGTACTGTTTTTAAAAACAGTACAACATGGGAAATTTCATCAGTGCTAAACCTATTGACTTTTTAATCAGTAGTAATTCTCTCTGTTTTAGGTCTGCGATATACAAATTTCAAACTATACAAATATTCCTATGAAAAAGACGATTTCTTTATTTGCGTTGCTTTTGCTTTTCTCTATGGAGATACAGGCTCAGGTTACGAATGTTCTTAATAATTTTTATACTGTTTGGGTTAAACCGGCAATCCCAATTATTGGGGGTCTTGTATTAATTGTTGGTGCATTAGCTAACATTGGGAAGGTCCTTGGAGATTCACGGGATTATAGAGGTTTTATTACAAGCATAGTACTTTATCTGGCAGTATATTTTTGTCTGGTGGGTATAGTAGCCTTTATAATGGCAGGTTGATGAAATCATATAGTGTATACAAAAATGTTAACAAGCAACCGTATATCCTGGGATTGCGGTTGTCTTTGTTTTATCTCTTTATCCTTTTATTAATCATAGTTATTTTCCTGTTTTCAACGGGGATAACCATTTTCAAACTTGGTTTTTATACAGTCGTTTTAATTGTAGGCTACTTAGTCCTAAAAAATTTAAATTCTGGTGTCATTATCGGCTCGATTTCAAATGAACGGTTCCCTAATACCATCATAAACGATAATTATATATAGGGCATGGAGCTAAAACTGAGTGATACACCTTCGGTACTGTTTCGTAATGGGCACCGATGCTATTCAAATAACGGGAGCGTTATTTATGGTTTTCACGTTCACCTTCGGGAGATATATTCAAACTCTGAAAAAGATTTTGATACTATTCACGATATCTGGTATAATGCACTTAGAGATTTTGAGGAAGGTACTATCATTCATAAATGCGATTTATATCTCAAGAAGAAGTTTGATTCCGTCTCAATGCCTTCAAGAACTTTCCTTCAACAGGCAACGAAAAAGCATTTTCACGGGAGAGAATATAACGATCATCATTCTTTTGTATTCTTTATTTTTAGTGAGAGTGGGAAAACAATAAACGAGGGATTTAAGAACCCGTTTAAAAAGCCCATCAAAACCGTAGAATATCTAAAGGAGTATGAAAGACAGAAGAAATTTGAAGTTAGCATCGAACGGTGCTTTGATTATATAAATAACTCACGTTACCTGAAGCTTGATCCTGTTACTGAGGAGGTATATAAATATCTGGAATTTGGCTATTTCAATTCATTCTACGAGGACAGGTATACCGAGATAGATGTCGATAAAATGAAAGTTGGCAATAAGTTCATTGGACTTTTTGCCGTCAACCAATTTAAACAGCTGGGCGAAACGGTTAAAACCTGCAGTTATGATCAAAAAATGAGCGCCGGAGATTTTGTTTATCACACCGGCTTTGCAGACAACCTTGGTTTAAACCTTCCATTTGATCACATCTACAATCAAATTATTTACATCCGAGACCATAAGCAGGAGAAAGGGAGGCTAGAAGATCAAAGAACAATGCTTTACGGAGCAAGAAAATTCAAAAAGGAATATGAAACCGATGCAGAAATGCTGGGTGATTACCTTGACACGATTACCAAGGAGGAAAAAGTTATTCTTTCAGGCTGTCACTTTAATGTAGTGTTTTACGCAGAGAACGAGGCAGAATTCCGCACCTTCGAGCAGATGGTGGCGGGTGAGTTCAAGAATCTCGATATAACGCCCTATGCACCAATAGGAGCAAATAAAAAGAATCTTTTCTTTAATTCCTTTTTTGCCAATGTAGCCAACATTGACAAATCAAATATTATTCTGCCCATAGATCTGCAGCAGAGTCTTTGTTTTTTCACGAACGTAACAAATTACAAAAACGATGAAAAAGGGATTTACTTTAATGACCGGGTATATAATATCCCGGTAAAAAAAGATGTTTGGGACGAAGACAGAAAGAGAATAAAAGCCCGGAATTTCTTTATCATCGCTCCAACAGGTGAAGGTAAATCAGTACTCGCAAACCATATCTTCCGGCAGTTCTATGAGAACGATATCCGGATAGTTATCATTGACCTTGGAGACAGTTACAGAAAGCTTTCCCTATTGTACCCGGATGATACAGTTTACATCAAGTACCAGGATGGCGTAGGAATAGGCCTAAATCCATTCTTTGTTGAAACCTCTGAAAACATTTCAGCCGCAAAAATAAATGAGCTTTCGACATTCGTTTTCAAGCTCTGGAAAAGGGACCGGCTCCCGGAAGAAGATGAAGCAGTGAGCCTAAGAAAAGTCATAACTCTGTATTATAAATCTATCGAAAAGGATCATAGTTTTCCCCAGTTCTACGAGTTCATAGACAGTAACAAAGATGATATTATGAAAGTGCTGGATCTTAATCCTAAGTTCTTTGACATAGAGGACTTTCTACATATTACCTCAGAGTTTATCGGTAAAGGTATTTACTCGTTTTTGTTTGAAGCAAAAACGGATGATAGTTACAAGATCGAGGGAAAGAAATTCATTGTTTTTGAACTGGACGAGATTAAAGATAATCATGTCTTGCTTACAATCATGCTTCACATGATCAGCGAAGCGGTTCAGAAAGTTGTCTGGAAAGACCGAAGCACCAAGGGGGTAATCTTCTTTGATGAATTCGCAAAGATGTTAAAATTCCCATCTGTGCTTTCATCTGCAGAGTACTTCTACCAGGCGGCCAGAAAACAGGAGGCAGCTATTGGCATTGTGCTTCAATCTCCAAGCCAGCTACCTAAAAACGATGCTTCAAATGCAATGATCGATAATACTCAGGTTATGTATATCATGCAAAACGAAAAAGGCTATAAGGAAATCATTCAGCGCCTTTCTCTCAAGGAGCATGATGAGAACCAGCTGGGATCAATCAAATATAACTTCACAGGTAAAATAAAATATTCTGAATTTTTACTCAAGATAGGATCTGAAAGTAATATAATGAGGCTGGAGCTTTCCAAAAAAGTTCTACTAGCATTTCAAACAGAAGGGAAGGAGTATACCGAAGTTATGGAGCTTTATAAAGAAACCGGCGATATGGAAAAGGCAATAGAAAAATATAGTAAAATTAAAAATATCTAAAATGAGAAATGTAATCACAGTTTTACTGTTTTTAGCATCTGTTAATGTTTTAGGTCAGCTTCCTTTACCTGTTACAGTTGTTGTAAAAGATTTTTCTTGGAGAGCAGAAGATGAAACGAAATATAAAATAGAAATGGCAGACAGGCTCAGAGAATATGCTAAACTTACTGAGCAAGTAAATACACAACGAGAAAGCTTACAGGCCATAAAAGATGCAACGGAAAAGCTTAGGAAGATTAACCGTAAGGTTGCAAATTATCATAACCTTGAACTTGCTATATTACAAGTAGGCGAATCTTATACCAGGGTCCTTGGTTCGCTTAAAACGCTTAATGAGCATAACTGTTTTAAACCATCTGAATATCATATGATCAATGAGTCGATGATGGGGTTACTCAGCCAGACAAGCTATTCAATCAGCACCCTTACAGTTGTGCTAACTGATAATTTATCTGAAATGACAGACGGCGAACGGTTACTTAACATGAACCAGGCACTAAACGAGCTACGAGATAATCTTGGAGTTATAAATTCCGCCATAATTGAAGTTGAAATACTTGATAATCAACGGATGCAACTAAGAACATTGAATTATATAAATAGTGTTTTTAAATAATTAATCATGGGACTGGAGTATTTAGATAAGCTATATAAGGCGATGTTCGCAGGAGGACTCGGCTACCTGGTCATTGTTTCAAAATCTATAGGAGCATTTATTTTAGTTTTAGAACTCTGGAAAAGTTTTTTTAAAAGTTTTACTAAAAACGGTAAGGTTTTTAGCGAGGGCGACGATGGTTTTTCTCCTTATGCTCTCATAAGAATGCTTGCACTGCTTTTGTTGGTTGTTTTTAGTACGCAGATCTTGGATTTTTTTGATTCTGTCTGTGCACTGGTTGAGACAGAGGCATTAAAAGGATTTAGTAATAAACCTGATTTATTTACTGTGTCCGCACCAACTGTTACGCCCCCTCCGGCTAATGAATCGGCAATAAATGGTGTTTTAAGAAAGATGGGAGAGGTTGTGAATATGCTGAATCCTACCAGTTGGACAGGAGGAGCTTACACCCATATAACGCAATACATCTTAAAAATACTTGACTTTTTAATATACCCTGTTTTTCTGGCAGAGCGTTATTTTTTCATGGGGCTAATCAAATTATTTATTCCCCTGATGATTGCCCTATCAATTTTTGATAAGACAAAAGATTATATATATAATGTTTTCAAGATGTATGCCCGTTACTACCTGGTCATTATCCCTTACGCATTCGTTGTTGTTTTTGCAAATACCCTGTTTGATACTATGACTGTTATTATGGAACCAGTTTCTATGGGTCCCGGTAGTATGGCTATTTCTGGAGGGTTGATGGTAATACTGGCTCTTATACTGGTTATAATAATAAAAATCAAGCTTTTTAAAATGTCGATGCCTTTCATGAAAGAATTAATCAAGTAACACGATGGAAAAACCAAAACTAGATATTTACAAAACCCTTATTGTTAACCGTATGGTTGTTTGGGGACTCGTGGTTGCCTTTATTGTATCATCGGCAATTTTCGCATATGCTCTTAATGATCTTTATACGAAACAGCTTAACACCGTGCTAGTTCTTGATACTGAAGGGGAGGTAATCCCAATGAAATGGCTGCAAAGAGATGAAAACATTAAGGTTGAGATTAAGGACCACCTTGAAAAATTCCACACTTATTTTTATCAATATGATGCTTTTAATGTAGAGAAAAGCCTTGAAAAAGCTTTGTGGTTTGGGGATAATTCAATAGAGCAGCTATATATAAAACGCAAGAATGACGGATGGTATACAAAAGTCTTAAATTATGGCATAAAACAAACAATAGAGATCCTTCCTGAAGATATAGAGATTGAGAGTAATAGCGAACCTTATTCCTTCCGGGTTAAGGCGGTACTGTCAATTACCCAGGACGATCAGACTATCCGCTATTCATTTGAAACGACAGGGTTAATAATTTTTGTTAGTCGTAACTATCCTCTTAACCCTCATGGACTACTGATCACAAGGTTTGCAGAGAATAACCGCAATGAAATAAAATAACTATGAATAAGGAGAAATTAATATTTTTTGGAGCCATTGGCGCAGTTGTTCTTATAATGGTTATTTATGGGGTGAATGTTTATTCTAAAAAAGGGAGCTCCCCTGAAGCTGGCGATTTTACCGTTCCTGATCTTGTTGATAAAGAAAAAACAAAGGAGGATTATAACAGCCGTCTAAAAAAGGCTAATGCTTACCGGGAACCACAGGCAAAACAGGATCTTTCCAAGACCGCTAATTTTAAAACTTACCAGTCAGAGCCTAAAAAGGTTACAGAGAAGAAGGATAATAATGAAAGCGAATCAGCCAGGCCGGTAAGTCAAAAACAAGAGCCTTTAAAAGCAAAAGAAGAAGTACCGGCGGAAGCAAAGAGCGAAGCACAACAGCAGAAAGAAGAAGATACCGGCGGCTTTGGGATTATTGTTTCTGATAGATCCACGGCGGAAAAAAACTCACCTGGTTCACAGGCCAAAATTTCTGATTTTACTGCTGCGATTCTGGAAGAAGACACAAAGATAAAAAACCATTCTTCTGTTGTTTTTTTCCTCTTGGAGGATCTGACTGTAGAGGGAACCGTGTTTAAAAAAAATGCGGTCCTGTACGGGAAAGCGATAGAGAATAATAATGTTTTTGATGTAAACATTTACCAGGTGATGAATACTGACGGTAATGTTTTGTCTGTAAGTGGTCTGATAGTGTACGATGAGAAGTATTCCAGGGGTCTTCCTTATGAGGGCAACCTTAATGAGTCTATAAAAGAAGGTGTGAGCCAAACCACCAGTGAAACATCTTCCTCGGTTTCCTCTGGTATTGCTGCCGGGACCGGAGTAGGCATTGCCGCCAATGCAGTTGATAATACAATAAGGGCTATGACTAGAAAGAAGGAGCCGACAGTTAACCTATACAAAGGATATAAAGTTTTTATTAAAAAAGAGTAATATGAAGAATATCATCTTAACGGTTTTTCTTGCTTTTTTGGCAGGACCGGTATTCTCCCAAAATATGGGTGTGATAGAAGTAAACAAAGACTTTACTGCAACCCTCAATTTCACTGATAGTATTGTTTTTATTGTTGTTGGCAATAACCCATCAGTGGGGGAAAATAAAAACAAGTATTATGATATTTTCCAAAATGGTAAGAACTGCGTTATCCGGGGCAACGATCCTCTTTCACCGGAAACGTCAATAACCGTTAAGCTTGATAATGAAAAGATCTGGTATGGCCGTTTAAAATATGGTGACAGCACGAAGATTTTCTATGACTTCACCAGCGAAGAAGTTAAAAAGATAGACGAGAAAAGGATGGAAGAGATCGCTACCCTTGAAAGCAATAACTCAAAGATGAAAGAACGCCTTAACAGCGTACTTTCTGATAAGATAGAATATAGCTCGATAGGCAAGGTAGAGAACGGCTTGACTTTTCAGGTTGCCAACATCAAAAACGACGAC
>Ga0307378_10000338_pt1 | contig 83675 bp, 75 predicted proteins | sample UN1MG_FD_202238 | JGI IMG/M metagenome (GOLD analysis project Ga0307378, IMG submission 202238) | Soil microbial communities from Risofladan, Vaasa, Finland - UN-1 | ecosystem: Environmental > Terrestrial > Soil > Coastal area > Acid sulfate soil | place: Finland: Risofladan, Vaasa | collected... | reverse complement strand
GGGGAAAAAGATAAAAAGAGGAAAATCTCTCTCCCTTGATTTCGATGATCAAACCAGTGCTTTCCTTGATCTAGGGAAATTGAAATTTCCCCTTCTGGTTCGAAACCGCAGTGAAGGAGACCGGTATAAGCCTTTAGGAGCCCCTGGTCAAAAGAAGCTCAAGGAAATAATGAGAGCTAAAGGTATTCCGTTATCAGAGAGAGAAAGACGGCCAGTTTTTCTCTCTGGAGACAAGATCATCTGGATTCTCGGACTTGCCGTCTCAGAAAAGTTTAAAGTCGAGAAGGGGAGTGGCGACATTTTTGAGATAAAAAAGCTGTAAAAAGAAAAAACATCCCCCCCTCTGCTTATCTGTCTTATTTATTAATCTTATCTATTTAGTAAAAAAAACTATTAGCCTCTTAAGGTGAGGAAGCTCGTATAACAAGGTTAAGGGTGTTCAGATAAATATCACCCTAAATTTCATCTTGAGAGGGCATTGAGAATACGGGACATTATATGTATTAATATACTTGCTATGTAAAAATAGTGCTAAGTGCACATTCTTTATTTTATCGGGTAGAGGCTTGGGTTCAGTTAGCCCTGGTTTTGCTGCTTGCTTGTTTTTACGAAACGATGGACATATTGCAACTATTTAAGAAAAGGTATAAGATTAGAACAACAGGGACAGGACCAAGATTAATAAAGTTACGAAAAGGAAATACCTGTGAGCGAGGAAGGTATTTCCGATTGCAGTGGAGAGTTGTTATCGCGCCTGGAGCACCCATTTTTTCCTAAATGAGGCAGATAATGAAGAATATATCAAGAATTTCTCAGCACAAACATGAAAGAGCAAGAACCAGGGCTAATTCTGCATCTGCCCGGAAAGGCTTCACCTTGGTCGAAATTATGGTTGCCATAGCGATAATAGGCATCATGGCTCTAATATTCTACCCGAACATCATGAACACTTTGGAGACAAGAAAGATAGAGGGTTCAGCGAGAGAAATCCTGATAACTTTACAGAGGGCAAAATTTCAGGCTGTTAAAACGAAATTGAATCATAGGGTGAGGTTTGAGGCTGTGGGTGAGGGCTGGGTTTATTACATTGAAAAAGAAGATAATCCGACCGAATGGAATACAATACGTGGATTTCTGAGAAAATCAATCCCACTTGAATTTCAAGTGAATGTAAATTTTCCGAGTGAGACTGTCGAATTCTCACCGTTGGGTTTTGTCGCAAACTACAGCTCCACACAAAACACCATCACTCTCCAGAGTCTTAAATTAGCAACTTATGGCAAGCCTGACGAGAGAGTTATTAAGGCGTTAGCTGGAGGCTCAATTCAATACATAGTAGCTGAAGGTGAATAAAAATGATTACTAAAAGAGAAATCTTTGATAAAAAATCACAGGTTCCCGGTGAGGGGTCATTAGATAATAATTCCAGGAATGATGCTAAAAGTAAGGGTTTTTCTATGATAGAAGTTGTGGTGGGGATAGCCCTTGTGGGTGTTGCCTTATTAGGATTGGCCCAGCTTTTCTGTTTGAGCGTGATGAATAATTCTCGCTCAGACGCGATGACTAACGCAACTTTTTTAGCTCAGCAACAGATTGACTTTCTGAGGAATCTATCAGCCGAGGAGCTGCAAAACTTATCCTTAAGTGCGATTGATGAACTGATGGATATCAACAGTGATGGAACAGTTGATTTCAGACGAATAACTCAGCTCGGGGCGTCAGGATTTTCTTGGAACGTGAGAGTTATGGTTTTTCCAGGACTCCAGGCGCAAGTGGCAATGGATAATCTTATCGCCGATCCCTCCGAATATCAAATCCGAGCTGACATGAGCACCATTATAAGCAGGTGAGCGGACAACCATGAATAAGCCTAAGAGAGAGGAAAAAATGAAAGGCAAAACTTCAACTCGAAACTTTCCATCTTTTACTTTTTCTTCTAGAGGCGGGTTTACTGTGATAGAGGTTTTAGTCGGTAGTTTAATCATGCTGGCTATCATTATGTTAACGTTATCTCTATACACGAAGAGCAACAAGGTATCGGTTGACCAGCAGCAATTTGCAGAGGTTCAGCATGATGTTCGGGCTGGCATGTATTTCGTCTCTAGAGATATAAGATCAGCAGGGGTCGGTTTATTAACTGATATTGCCGGCTATTCTCTAGAAGGAATAGATGGACATGGTCCTTCTCCAGAGTCGCCTGATTCTATAAAACTTATGGGAAATTTTTATGAGCCTTTGGGTTTGAAAGTTCAAGGAGTAGGAGGCGTCCAATTTAAAGTGGATGTGTCTGATTTAAATAATAATCCCTATCAAGAAGCAGATTATGAGGGCAAGGAAGTTATAATAACCTCACCAACATGTCCTGGATGTTTTGCAATTTTATATATTAGTAATATCGGTTGGCCCATGGGAGTAGCTCCAGCAACATTTACCATGCCCCCTGGACAATCAGATCTCAATCCGCCTGGCGGACTGTCAGACACAGGTTGTTCCCCAGACTGTTGGGTAGATGCGAAAGTAACATTCGTGCAGATTAAACAGTATTGGCTTGATACAACAGGAAATCCTGGAGATTATCCGGATTTAAATCCGAGTGTAGGGCAGGATGGATATTTAGGCATTCCGTATACTTTATATTTGACAACTGTTGGCGAAGGTGGAAGTATCTCGCATATGCCGTTAGCTCTAAACATCGAGAGTTTACAATTCCAGTACTTTGGGGATTTGGATAACGATGGAATTTTGGATGGGCCTACAGATTGGGATAACGCCAACTGGACAATAGATCCGATGGATGATGAGGCCACGAAGCAGGCAAAATTGGCTTTAATAAACAGAATCCACATGGTTCGAATATGGGTATTAGGAAGAACGAGAAATCCTTCTGTGAGCGTCTCTGGCACACCCTCTACAAACCTCCATCTCTATAGAAGACCAGCTGTTGCTAATTCTGCTGTAGGAGAGGAAACTGATAAATACAGAAGATTTTTGCTTGAGTCGACTGCCCAAATCAGAAACTTGTCCTTAAACATATATAACAGTGGTACAAATTAAAGAGGATGAAATGAGGGATAAAAAGAGATTTTCGAAAATAAACAGCCAATCGCCGGCGTCGAAGTGTGAGAAAGGAATGGCCTTGGTTATTGTCGTCATAGTGCTGGCTTTCCTGCAGGTTGTCGGGATTGTGCTTCTCCAGGTGACAGGCACTGGTCCCAAGGTTGCGGGAAACATTCGTACCCAACAGCAGGCTTATAATGCTGCTGAGGCAGGGTTTGATGTCGCCTGGACGGAAATTGAAGAGTATTTTTCAATCGGCGATTGGGCCCATTTTGATGGACATTATCTCATCGAGCCTGCAGGGATTGATGTTCCTCAATCGGATAACTATTTTAGAAGATTGACTGACGTGGAATTATTGAATTTGATCGATCCTGACCAGGACGAAAATCCTGATGTGAGTACTGTTATTTTTTGCAGGAAAACTTTTGTTCCGGCCCGGGACGAAAAATACGAGGCCGGGGACGGAACTGACACTCGATACAGATACACTGTGTTTTTAATTGATGATGAGGCCGGAGGCGGGATCTCTGACGCTAATGATGCAATTCTGGTCTGCATCGGGAGTGTTGAGTTAGGAAACACTATTACGACCACAAGGTTAGAAATAGAATTGGTCCTTGAACATTAAGGATCAGGATCAAGTTAACCATATAAATATGCGGGGTGAAAAAATGACTAAAAGAAAGAAAATTGCGGTGATATTCTTGCCGCTAATCATACTGATCTGCTTTTTCGCTTTAAAATTTTGGGCTCAAGAAGACTGCGTAGAATATCTGGGGGGAGTTTTTACTGAAAATTTCAACACCGAAGATTATAAGGACCTGGACAATACCTCAATCGCCTACTGGCCTCCAGGGCCAATATCGTTGAACTGGCTGGGCGGAAACTTGGATATGATAAAACCTTGGGGAATGGGAGCCAGGATATACGTCGCCGCACCCGGAGATTTTGACAATGACGGCTATCCGGATCTTATCGGATTTCTTATGGGTGACATGGAGGATGACTATAGCGGTTCTCTCGTCCTTGTCAGGAACCGGTTTAATGACGCGGATCTGGACGGAGAGGATGACGACGGCCTGATTTTCGATGTCGACCCTCTTGAGATCTATGACTGGGGCTTGTTGAGATTAGGGCCTGCATCTATCACCACCGGAGACTACAACGGCGACGGCCTGATTGATTTCTTCTTCCTGAATAACGCAAGGGACACGGCGATATACGATCGTTTCTCTGCCGTGATGTACATCAACTGCGGCACAGCCGACAACCCGCACTTCAACCGCTCCTTCCAGGCGCCGAACATTGACTTCACGGCGAGGTTCATGGATACCGGCATCTACCTCCGCTGGTGCGCTGAACACCTCTGCTCAACGGACATCGACAAGGACGGTGACACGGATATCCTAGACGTCAGCCAAAACGAGATCTACCTGTTGCGAAACCCGGGCAGTTCTGATTTTGATTTAGACCATTTCACCATCACCGAGCTCAACTACGACCAGAGGCCCGGCTTTCCTCTCGGTGTCTGGATAGGCGGCGGCTCGTCCGTCAATGCCGCTGATTTCGACCTGGATGGAGACCTCGACATCATCGCCTCCAGCGTAGAGCCGACTGTGCCTTACATCGTCTTCTACGAGAACGACGGAACGGGTTTTTTCAAACGCTATGAGATTCCCATCGGAGACCCCAGCTGTATCGGGACCGTGGCCCTGATGGTGGATGATTTCGACCAGGACGGCCTGATCGATATCATGGGTTCCAATGATAAAGCGGTCTCCCACAACGATTCCAGGTTGTACATATGGAAGAATAAGGGCGTGGTCGAAGGCGGAGGCCTTCCGATCGATTTCGAATGGAAATGCCTCCTCGACTGTGAGCCCATATTACCGCCACTAAACGACTGCGACATGGGAAGATCGTTGGATTTCGACCAGGACGGAGACATCGACATTATCTTGGCCGATGCCAACGGTGCCGGGGATTACTACCTGGGTATCAACAACCTGGCCAACGTCTACACCACCTACGGAGAGGCCTGGTCGACTAATATTTCAGGCGCACTTGATCCCGATCTCTATTCCATAACCAAAGCGCAGATTACAACACTCAGCCAGAGAACTCGCGGGACGTCGCAAAGCGGTCTTAAAGTGGAATACTATCTATCCAATAATAATGGGCAAGATTGGGAGTTTTTCGCGACTTATGAGGAAGATGATATCCGTAATTATAGTGATCTTCCAGTACATACGTTTAAGCACTTTGGTTCCCACCTCAGGTGGAAAGCCATCTTGTCTGCACCCGAAGATCCAATGGAGGAATATTCAGGTGCATCCTTTGATACTCCTTTAATTGATGAGATTACATTCGAGTATACTCTTGTTGACAAAAGGGAATACACTCGTACTTCTGTTGTTGTGACAAATGTTGAGGATGGTGGTCAGCAAAAAAAGTATCTTCTCGCCAGTACGTTTTATTTTCCTTCCTGGGAAGGACACCTGAGAGCTTATGATCTATCAGGGATGACTCCTGAGGCTACATCTTATTCTATTCTCAGGACAATTAGTAGTCCTAATTTATCCGAAGAGCATGGAAGGGAGATTCCCGAAGGACTTAATGTTAATATAGTCTGGGATGCTGGAGAGCTTTTGGATGCCCGCTCAGCAGCCAGTAGGACATTATATACGGCCACTCCTGTAGATTCTGTTTTAGCCAGAGTCGACTTCACTGCTTCGAATGTTGATACCCTGGGTCCGATTCTACAGGATGTAAACAACGATAATGAAGGGCTGATAAATTTTATAAGGGGAGAAGGACGCGAGTGGAAACTGGGAGACAGCAACCACTCCAATCCCATTGTTGTCAGTCCACCAGATGGAACGGCTGTTCAGATGGGTGATGGATACCAGGATTTTATGAATACATGGGTAGACAGACGCAAAGTTGTCTATGCGGGAGCGAATGACGGAATGCTTCATTGTTTTGATGTTCTCACAGGAGAAGAACTATGGGGCTTTATCCCTTACAACCTTCTTCCCAAGTTGAAAAACATGTGGGCAGTCGACGGGGCTACTGGGGAGAGGTATTCTGCAAGAGATATTTATGTGGACGGGAGTCCGATGGTTGCCGACGTTTATATAGATGTTGATGGAGATGCCAACAAAGAATGGACAACGATTCTCATCTCTGGTCAGGGCTCTGGAAAAGGAAGCGGCCTTGGAGGAGGAACAAATTATTATTTTGCCCTGGATATTACTGATCCTGATAATCCCCAGCCGCTCTGGGAATTCACTCATGATTTTTTGGGAGAGACGTGGTCTGTTCCCGCAGTGGGTAAAATCCGGAAGGACGGAGAGGATGCCTGGCTTGCTTTTATGGGATCGGGTTATGACAATAATCCGAGTGATATAGTTGGCAATGTTTTTTATGCTGTAGATACAGAGACAGGAGAATATTTTTGGGGCTTTTCTGCTGGGGAAGTGGACACCAGCGTTGGATTAGGCTGGAATATTCCTAACACTATTCCCTGTTCACCCTCGATTGTTGACATAAACCAGGATGGGCATGCAGACCGTGTTTATGTCGCAGATTTGGACGGAAGAGTGTGGAAAGTAGATGTTAGCATAGAATATGAGGATCCCGATTCCTGGGAAGGAGTGATAATTTATGAAGATTCGAATAACTATCCGATTATAAGCAAACCAGCAGTTTGGATAAATTATGTTTCAGGAGGAACAATTCCCCGGCTCTATTTCGGGACAGGCGGCGACGATAGAGCTCCCAGTGATGCCGCTTACTCTTTTATTGCTCTTTTAGATGCATCTACTCCTGAGGTAGAGTGGTATCTTGGTGATTTTTCTATTCTCAACTTGCCAGAGCAAAAAGATTTGGGAGATTTAAGTATCGGAGATAGAGTGTGGGCTGATCCCAAGGTGGCTGATTATATCGTTTATTTTAGTACTTTGACGGGAAGTATAGATAGTGTCGATCCTTGCGAGAGCATAGGCGGTGTAGGAAAGCTTTATGCAAGATTCGTCCAAACAATAGCCGGAAGTATTATCGGCGGAACTGCCTTCGCAACTGCTTCTGGGCCTCAAGAAAGCATAAAGCTTGCTATAAAAACAAGAGCTGCAGTAACGTTTGGTGAAAGAGAGAGAGCTTCGGATGGTACAAGAAAGAGAGAAGTTTATATTCAGGAATATGACTCGACTATCCAGAAACTGGAGCAGTCGATTGGTGCCATACTCAAGGTTAAATCCTGGAGAGAAGTCTTCAGGATCATTAGATAAAAGATAAAATAGGGGGCTGCAATAAAGGGGACAGTCCCCAGTTTTACCATTCCCCAGTTTTACCTCCATTTCTTTGCTAAATCAGATCTCAGCAATTTTTTTTATTCTGTAGGGGTTGGCTTCTCTGGTGTAGGGGCTTGATTTATCAAGCCCACCTTATTTATTCTAGAGGGGCCTGATTTATTTGGTGTATGTAATATAAAGGGAACATTCCCCAATTTTCCATGATTCATATTCTGTAGGAGTTGGTTTATCTTCTGTAGGGGCTTGATTCATCAAGCCCACATTTTAAATCTACAAATAAACTGATGTGGATTTAATGAATTAAATCCCTATATTTGGGTTAGTCAGTCCAAATAAAGTGGTTAGTCCCTATTTTCCATTTTATACCCAATTTCAATCCTTCTTCACTATTAAATTAGATCTCTGTCTTCCCCATTTTTTATTATAATAAAAAATGGGGGTATGAAAAGTGTAGCTTTTTTGTCTTTCCCTTTCTTCTTATTCATTCCTTTCTCCTAAGAACCTCTTCACCCTGTCATAAAGTCGATTAGTCGTGGGGGGTATGGGGGGGGGTATAAAGACCATCTTAAAAATCGCCCCCTACGATGATGTACTTTTAGCCTTTTTAACCGACTAAGATAGTAGACACAAAAAAAAGGATATTAGGAGGCTAAGGAAATGCAAGTAATAATAAAAATAACAAGGGGACGCAAGGATGGTTCCATTCTAATTATTGGAATGACCATCTTGGCATTCTTGCTCGTTTTTGCTGTTCCGCATCTATTCCAGTCATCTCCTGAGAACAAGGTCACTGATAAATCTGCCAATTACTCTGCGGCCCTCTCTCTGGCTGAAGCCGGGGTTGAGAGAGTGATCTGGGAGCTGAATTATGGAGATATTTCAAGCTGGAAAGGGGATAGCGCATCGAGGACACTGACTATTTCTTCTCATCAAGTTCCTGCCAGCGAAGTGATCGGGGATATCGAGATAAGAGTCGAAGATCCTGATGGAGAGAATCCTCAAGTGAAATCTACCGGTCGAGTGGCCTATACCAGCCCTCTCGCAGAAGGCAAGACTGCCAGAGTGTATTTGGAGAGAACTGCCAGAGTGGAATTGGAAAGGAGTGGATATGACTGGGTATGCTCCTTTCCCCAAAAGCAAATGCCAGCATCTAGTGTGCAGGGAAGCACTATCTAATTGAAGGGGAGAGAATAATATGCAGGAACCAACAAATAAGAAAAAAGAAACAGCCATCAAAAGAAAAAAAAGAGAAGAGGGACTTACTTATATCGAGGTTTTAGTCACCATGGTGATTTTATCCGTGGTTTTGATTGCTCTCCTTAGCTGTTTTCTCCATGGCTTTAACATCATTTCCAGAATGAGACAAACAACCATTGCTACTCAGTCCATTCAAAAAGAATTAGAAATTATTCGCAATATGTCTTTTAATGATATCTTGACTCTGGACAGTTCTTTTACGAATGAAAGTCTCTCTTTCCTGGAAGGGAGCAGCGGAGCCGTAAATATCGAAGATTCTTTAGGGGATGACATCAAAAAATTAACAGTCAGTGTTTTCTGGTCCTACCGCGGAAGACAGCTGCGGAAAGATGTGGTCACTTATATAACCAGGAAGGGAATTAATAGAAAATGATGACTTCAAAGAAATCCAGAAGATTCAAGCCAAGAAAATTACAACCAAAGGGTATTACCCTTATTGAGGTTTTAGTAACCGTTACTATCGTCTCTTTTATGATCCTGGCCATGCTTTCTCTCTATGTTGCCGGACAGCGATATTTTTTGAACGGAAGTGCCAGGTCTGATGTACTTCGGGATAACAGGCATGTGCTTAATTATGTCTCCCGGGATGTGAAAGACGCGATCCAGGTTATGCCGAGCTGGGATGTCTATACAACTTCTACAGACTGTCTTATTCTTCAAGTTTCCTCTATTGATTCGAACGGCCTTATAATCGATATTGACAGTCAGTTTGACTATATCGTCTATCGTTTAAATTCTGAATATCCTAACAGGTTGGAGAGAATTATTGACGCCAATGATGGGGTTAGCAACAGGGCAGACAGCAGCAGAACTATAGCCACAAGAGTTGGTTCTTTCCAGTTAAGCTCTGGAGGTGTGGATCTTTCTGCTGTATCAAGTTTCGATCAAGTATCCAGCGTGGATATCACCTTGGTAACGACCCAGAGTCAGGTGGGTCGCACCTTCCAGGAGACCCTTAAGACTGGAGTGAAGCTGAGGAACAAATCTGATTAAGGGAAAACTTATGAACTTATCATCATCTTTTCAGCAAAGGAGGAAAGAAAATTTTCTTTCTCCTGGCACAAAAAATGAGAGACAAATCAAAATAAAAAAGGTGAGCAAAATGGATAAGACAGGAAACAATGATGCTAAAAGAAAAAGTGTTATAAACAGGAATCTTAAAAGCAGGATTGATAAAAGCAAGAATGAGGAAAAAGGCTTTGTCCTAATTGTTGGTCTGATTGTCATGACGGTATTGCTTCTTCTTGCTGTTCCTTTTTTATACCAACTCTCATTTGAGAACAGGCTCACTACTAAGTCTTACAAGTCCTCCGCAGCCATGTCTCTGGCTGAAGCTGGAGTTGATAGAGCTATCTGGGAACTGAATTATGGAAATATCTCAAGCTGGACAGGTGATGATACGTTGCGGACGATGGGAATTTCTTCTTTCCAGGCTGCTGGAGGGAATGTGATAGGGGATGTAGGGATAAGGGTTGTAGATCCCACTGCAGATCATCCTATCGTGGAATCTAGAGGCACAGTTTCTTATGTCGGCTCTCTGGAAGTAATCAGGACAGTGAGATCAGAGTTAGGTGGATATCCTCCTTTTAAGTTTGCAGCTTTTGCGGAAGATGGAATAATGATCGACCAGGATGTAATGATTGATAGTTATGATTCAAGAGATGGAGACTATGACAATCCCGGCAATGTGGGTTCGGAAGGAGATATCGGAACTAACTCGGGCGATTTTAGTGCTATTTATATGGACAATAGTGCTGATTTAGCCGGCGATGCGGTATCTGGTCATGAGAGCGATCCGGAATCGGTGATAATAACCGATCCCGGAGCAAATATTGATGGTGAAAAACGGGCATTGCCCGTTGCGGTAGAACTCCCTCCGATTACTCCTCCTAGCGGACTTTCCTGGATGGGCGATTATTCGATGAGCGGCACGGATTCGATTTTCCTGAGCGGCCATTATGGCTCTTTTACGATGGAACCGAACTCCGTGGTGACAATTGAAGATGATGTTATCCTCTACATAACAGGCGATTTCTACATGGACCAAAATTCAAGGCTTGATATAGCTGTCGGCGCAAGCCTTCAAATAATTATGGGAAGTGGAAGCTTTGAGATGGACCAGTCGTCTACTATAAACAATCTATCCCAAGACCCCACTAAGTTTGTGCTTTTTGGGACACCTAGTTTTACAGGAGATATTTATATTGACCAGGGTTCCGAGTTTTATGGAGCAATTTATGCGCCTAATGCTTTTGTTGAATTGGATCAAGGAGACGGTTTTTATGGCGCAATTATAGCTAAAGATATTCTTTTTGATCAAACTACAGTGCTTCATTACGACAAGGCTTTAGAAGCTCTTGAAATTCTTCCTTCAATGGGATCTTTGTACTTAGTCAAATCTTGGCAGGTAAAAGTTTCCAATTAGGCTCAGGAAATAAATCCCATACCAACAATGAAAAAGATAGGAGAAGAATATTTAAAAAGGAGAAATGAGGAAAAAGGCTTTGTCCTAGTTGTTGGTCTGATTGTCATGGCGGTATTGCTTCTTCTTGCTGTTCCTTTTTTATACCAGCTCTCTTTTGAGAATAAGCTCACTAATAAGTCTTACAAGTCCTCCGCAGCCCTCTCTTTGGCTGAAGCTGGAGTGGAAAGAGCTATCTGGGAATTGAATTATGGAGATATCTCGACGTGGGTTGGAGATAGCTCCTTGCGGACAATGGGCATTTCATCTTTTCAAACTTCCGATGGAAAGGTGATCGGGGATATCGAAATAAGGGTCGAAGATACTGATGGAGATAATCCTGTTGTATCGTCTTCAGGCAGAGTGGCCTTGGTTGAGTCTCGCGTATTATACAAGTGCGCCAGAGTAGTCTTAGAAGAAGAAAAGTATAAACCCTGGATTAATGGAATTTTTGGCGATGAAGAATTGGATTTCTCGTCAAATGCATATGTTGATAGTTATGACTCAAGGGACGGGGCTTATGACGGTTTGAACATGGGTTCTGAAGGACATGTGGGCACCAACGGCACTCATTATGGCTGTATTGATTTAGACCCAAACGCCAGAATCTATGGGAACGCTGTCTCAGGACCTGAGTCCATCCCAGAAGATGTGATAATTACCCTGGGCAACGCTGAAATATTTGGAGAAATGGATTCTTTATCCGAGCCGCACGACATGCCTTCAGTTCCTCTTCCTGTAAGCCTCCCTTATAATGGCGATTATTTTCTAGGAGGTACCGATTCCGAGATAATCAGCGAAAGCGGAGAATATTCTTCTTTCAGGCTAGATTCCAACGCCAAGGTGACAATTACGGCTGATGTTACCCTTTATATAACAGGTGAATTTTCCATGCTAAGCAATTCAGAGCTGGACATTGCTGAGGGAGTTAAGGTTACAATCTATCTTGGAGGAAGTTTTGTCCAGGAAAGCAACACTCAAATCAATAATTTATCCGAAGACGCCACCAGCCTCCTGATATTGGGCACAGATAGTTTTAACGGAGAAATTGAGTGGAATTCCAATTCCCAATTGTGGGGTGCTGTTTATGCGCCCAAAGCAGATGTGCATTTCAACAGCAATGCTAATTTTTACGGCTCTATCTCGGCCAAATCTTTTGACTGTAATTCCAACGCAATAATTCATTATGACTTGGCTTTAGCTGCTCTGGAACTTGACGGCGCTGATGGCACTCCTTTCAAAATCAAATCCTGGCAAGAAGTAATACCCGCCACATTTTAATAGATAGACGCTTCCACTTAATAGATAAACCCTTCAACCGAATACGAATATCCCTCTGAATAATCTTTAAGATTCAAGGAGCCAGATTCTTGAACAGGCTCAAATAAGCATTTATTATTCTTTCACCCCAGAGAAGTGCGGCAAATGCAGCCGGGGCAAGGAAGGTCCCAAACGGAAGGGAATACTGAAAATCTTTCTTTTTGTAGATAATAAAAAAGATTCCAACCAAAGCTCCGACAAAGGAAGCTAAAATCAGGGTGAAAAAAGCCTGCCGCCAGCCTAAATAAGCTCCGATTAAAAGCATCATGGTCACGTCTCCCAGGCCAAGCCCTTCCTTTTTTCGCAATAGATAATAAGCACTGTAAACAAAGAGTAAGAATCCAGCTCCAGCCACAGCCCCTATAAGGGCTTGCCTCAGGTTTAAGTCTGTGCGGAAAAGCGAGTAGATAAGGGCCAGTAACAAGCCGGGGAGAGTTATCTCGTCAGGAAGAATCTGGTGGTAAAAATCGATAAAGCCTAAAGCGATCAAGGCGCAAGCAAAAAGACAGGAGGAAAAGAAAAAGAAGCTCAACGAGTACTGGGAGTAGAGGAGAAGAAAACTGACAGCGGTTAATAGCTCTACCAGAGGGTACCTGAGAGAAATTTTCCCTTTGCAGTGGCGGCACTTCCCTCGAAGAAGCAAAAAGGAAAGAACAGGAATATTGTCATAGAATTTTATCTTCTCGTTACAGTGGGGACAGGAGGATGATGGCTTGAAAAGGCTCATTCTGAGGGGAAGACGGTAGATCACCACGTTGAGGAAGCTTCCCCAGGCGAGGCCGAAGCAGATTATAATGATTATCGTTTCCATGGGATTGTTGGGGTCTTTACTTCTCCTGTCTGGGAATCATAAATGTATTCCTTTCCATCTAAATCCTTTGGCAGAGAATCAAGGAATCCGGCTCTTACAAGCTGGGACAGTTCCATGGGATTACGGCCGTAACTTTCTTTGAATTTTTCGATGGCTTCATTTATCTTTTGGATATCTATTGTAGCTGTAATATTATAGAGGTGGTTGGAAGCAATTTTTTTAATTCTCTCATCCTTTGCTGTCTTGTAGATTTCAAGCCAGGTCTGCAAGGCCCTTTTATAATCCATGGACTTGAAGATTGCATTAGCATAAAGCCGTTCCACAATAGGCGGAACTTCCTCAATATTCATCGCCTTCTTGTAGTACTCTTGAGCCAGCTTATGATCCTTTTTTATCATCTGGGCATAATGGGCAGCCATGTAGGGAAAAAGCCACTGCTCCGGATTTTTCTCCAGGCCTCTATCCAGGATTTTAAGAGCTAAATCCAAATCTTCAGCCTCATAAGCAGCAATCACAGCTCCGGTATCGTATGGATCCAGATAGCTGGGATCAAGCTCATTGATGATTGAAAAAATATGGTCTAAATATTCGTACATGTCCGGGATAGTGTAGTCGCTGTAATACTGGATAGCCCAGACGTAAATCAGGTCTGCCAGGAGAGAGGAGTTGCCAAAAGTAGCAAACTTGAGATATTGCCCTGAGGGAATGTAGATGATAGAAGAGCCAGGGATTTTCTTGCGGGAAATATTATCGGTTTTAACTTTCAGGCTCATGAAGATGCCGCAGGATAAGATAAGCAGAACAACAAGAAATATGGTGCTGAAATCTTTCTCGCTCTTAAATCTTTTCATAGTCCTCAAATAAAGTCTCTTTTCCTGAAGATCAGGACTGCTATTATCAGGACAAAAAGAGTGTAAAAAATTCCATATAGGATCGAATACAGATATACATCGGAAGGAATATCCAGGTGCTGCACGATTTCTGTTTTAAAATTGAAATTTTCAAGATCGGGGAGAAAGTGGTAGAGGAATTGAGCCAGCGTTTTTCCCGCTCCTGGTGGAATTTTTTTGATGAGAGTTTCTATTCCCCAGGCTGTGTGGCCGATCAAGTAAAAAGCGAGGGAAAAAATGGAGCTTAGTATTGGCGTGGAGAAGCAGGAGAAAAGAAGGGCGACAGAAGTTATGAGGCAGAGTTCGAAGAAGATGAAGAGGATGGCAATGAACATTCCCCATTCAATCGTGAAGGTGTGGAAAAAGACTAAAGCCAGGAAAATAAAGCTCATAAGAAGAAGCATAATAAAAAGGGTTAAAACGAGCCCGAAAAACTTTCCCAAGAGAAATTGATAACGGTGGATGGGCTTGGAGATGATAGTATAAATTGTTTTCTTGTCTATCTCTTTGAAAACAAGCCCCGTCCCCATCAGAATCGCCATCAGAGCACCGAAGAGGGAGAGAGAAGAGAGGCCAACATCCTTGATGATTTTGACCTTATCTCCTACAGTAAGGAGAGCCAGTAACCGGGAGAAAATAATGCAGACCGCCGCAAAAAAGAGGAGGAGATAGAGAATTCTGTCTCTTATGGCTTCCTTGAATGTGTTGAAAGCAATCGCTTTTATTTTCATCTCTGTTTCACAATCCCGACAAACAGGTCTTCAAGGGTTTCAGTCCTGGGGATAAGAGAGTGAACTTTTCCCTTGCTGGACTGGGCAAGCTGGAGGGCTTTCTCAACATTTTCTTCCTTGAAAACTTTAAGCAGAGTCCTGTCCCCATGGCCAGAAAGACATTCACCAAGCTCTTTAAGTTTTTTCTCGTTTACGCCAGAGAGGATGACTTCTGTAAACAGGATTTTTTCTGAAATCAGATCATGAAGAGCTCCCTGGTTGATAATTTCTCCGTTGACGATTATTGCTACGCGGTTGCATATCATTTCAATGTCCTGGAGTATATGAGAGGAAAGGAAAACGGTCTTCCCTTCATCTTTGAGGCGAGTAATGATGTCTCTAATCTCTTTTCTTCCCAGAGGATCAAGGCCTCCAAGAGGTTCATCTAAGAAGACGAGAGATGGGTCGTTGAGAAGAGCCTGAGCCATGCCTATTCTTTGCAGCATTCCCCGGGAAAATTTTCGAAGCTGAAGGCCTGCGGAATCCTCCAAATCAACAAGGCGAAGAAGGCTTTTTATCTTTTCTTCTTTTGCTTCTTTTTTCATCAGGAACAACTGGCTGTAATAATCGAGAAACTCTGAGGCTGTAAGATGATCGTAAAAATAAGGATTTTCAGGGAGAAATCCGGTTTTCTCCTTGGCTTTAGGGGAGAGGTAAGGGAGGCCGAAAATTTCTATGTTTCCCTTCTCGGGAAAAATAAGACCGAGGATACACTTGATGGTCGTGGTTTTTCCTGCTCCGTTCGGACCGAGATAGCCGAAGACCTCACCCTGCTCTACAGATAGAGAAATACCTCTGAGGATTTCCTTTTTTTTGAGAAGAAAGCCCAGCTTGAAGGATTTGTGAAGGTTCTCTATCTTGAGTACTGTGGCCATGAATTTCTTCCCTATTATACGGAAATTACCTTTTATTTCAAATTCTGATCCCATCAAGTAAGCATCTTTTTTTCCGTGATTGCAAGTAAACGATCAGGCTGGGTGTTTCGAAAACACGCGGGATTTCCCCAGCGAGGAAATCCCGCTCGGATACAGGCTTCGCTCTCCTCTTCTTATTGGAGAGATTGCTTCGTCGCTTCGCTCCTCGCAACGCCCGCTCAGCCTTGCTCACGGTTTTCTCAATCACCCAGCCTGATCAATGTTTGTGGTTTTTCCAACCCATCTCTTTCCCGGAAAAAAAGATGCCTCCTCCCATTAATCGGGCAGGACATGCTTGATAGTATCAGGATTGATAGTAATGTAAAAGTCGCTTCCAAGATAAAGAAGAGGATGAATTTTTCCTGTATTGAGCACTCCTTCTGAGTTGAAACTTTTTTCTTCTTCATGGATTGCTAAGACTTCACCAACGAAAAGATCGTGGTCTCCGTAGGCTCTGACATCTGCCACTTTACATTCGAAAGAGACATAAGCTTCGTCGATAACAGGAGTTTTGATAATTTTTGAGGGGGAAAGTTTGACCTGGAACTCTTTGATCTTGTCTATGTCATGACCTGATTTTCTTCCCATCTGGGCAGAGAGCTTCGCCCGTTCTGAGCTGATAAAGTTCACGGTGAATTCTCTTGCCTCAGAGATAACTTGATGGGTAAGTCTCTTTTTGGCGATGAGAACGCCGAAGAGAGGTGGATCAAAGGAGAGGGCGGTATGCCAGGCACAAGCCATATAATTGGTTTGATTCCCTGATTGAGCACCCACAATGGCCACAGTATATGGATAAAAATATTGAAAATTTTTGATTTGAGTTGTTATTCTTTTCATAGCCACCTCCCAGGATTACACGCTTGATGTTAGCTCAAGTTTTGAACCAAGCAGTGAATCTTTTAATTGTTCGAGACACTTTTTCGGATTCTCCTGAGCCTTTTTATCTTTCTCAAATTATAATTATTTTTCAAGCAAATGCAACGTCGAAAAGCAAAATCGGAAAAGCAGGGTCTGAACCCATTGGTCTACAAGTTTTAAAATTCTAATCCCATTTATCTATAAGAAAGAGGAAAATTATTCAAGTTTCGCAAGTCTGACCCCAATTTCTCCAATTTCTCTAATTTCAAATTCATGTATTTTTCTGTATAATATTTTTTGCCTTCTTCATTTTTGTGGAGATGAATCTTTAATAAGCCTTACCTAGGAGAATAGGAATGACTGATTTTGGAGGTGCAGTAAAGCAGAGCGAAGAGTACAATGTTGCCATTATCGGAATTCCCTTTGATGAAAAGTCCTGTTACTTAAGGGGAGCTTCGAAAGGACCTCAAGCTATTCGAGCCGCATCCACCGGGAAAGCCATCAACCCCTGGACTGAACTCGGCGCGAATTTGGAAGAGGAGATAATTTTGAGGGACTTGGGGGATATAGATGTTTCAGGAGATTTTCTCGATGTGTTTTCCCGTGTCGAAGAAATTATCCTTAAGATATTAGAAAAGAAGGCAGTGCCTGTTGTGATGGGCGGAGACCATTCTATCAGTTATCCTGTTGTGAAAGCCTTCGCCAGAAAATTTAAGCCCTTGGATATCCTCCATTTCGATGCGCATCCGGATTTATACGAAGAGATGTACGGAGATCGTTATTCCCATGCCTGCCCATTTGCCAGAATAATGGAAGAGGGCCTGGCTCAAAACCTCGTTCAAGTAGGAATAAGAGCTGCTAACGGTCAGCAGAGAGCAAAGGCATCAGAACATGGAGTTCGGATGATTGAGATGAAAGATATTAAAGGGCCGCTTTCTTTGGAGTTTTCAAACCCCCTGTATATATCTTTTGATATGGATGCCCTTGACCCTGCTTTTGCCCCCGGGGTTGCCCACCACGAGGCAGGCGGCCTTTCTACCCGTCAGGCCTTAGATATCATTCATGCTTTAGATGCTCGAATTGTGGGACTGGATGTAGTAGAGGTTTATCCTGATCGAGACGTATCAGGAATCACGGCCGCCGCTGCAGTGAAGATCATTAAAGAAGTGGTGGGCGGGATAGCTATTTTAAATAGACCAAGGTCCAAGGAGGAATCATGAGACGTGCCATTGTATATATTATTGTTATTCTCTTTATCCCAGGAGCCCTGTCTGCTCAAACATCTTTAAACTTTGATGATTATTTTGTCGATAAAACCATGCGCCTTGATTATTTTCACATCGGAGATGCCAAAGAAGAATGGATCACAGTCGATCAGGTTTACGAGCAGGGTACCTGGGCAGGGAGCCAGCGTAACCTTATCGATAACTTCGACAACGGCCGCTACTACGCTAAAATTTACGATTCTTCATCAGGACAGCTTCTTTTCTCCAAAGGATTTGATAGCTATTTCGGCGAGTACAAGACAACTGACCAGGCTCTAAAGGGTATAAAAAGAGCTTATCACGAGACAATTCTCATTCCTTACCCTAAGAAAAACATCAGGTTTACTCTGGAAGTGAGGAATCGAGAGAATATTCTTCTGCCTCTTTTCAGCCAGGAGATCGACCCTTCTTCAGTAAGCATCATAAAAGAAAACTTAGACAAAAAAGTCAAAATCTTTGAAATTCGGAAAAACGGGAGTCCCCATGAGAAAATAGACATAGCTTTCATCGCCGAGGGGTACACCTCTGAGGAAGAAGAAAAGGTTGAGGCAGATTTAAAGCGGTTCACCGAGGTTTTTTTCAACCACGAACCTTACAGAACTTACAAAGACAGGTTTAATATCTACGGCGTGTTCAAGCCTTCAAGGGAAAGCGGTTGTGATGAACCCCGGCCTGGAATCTTTAAAAACACTGCCCTCAATGCAACCTTTAATTCTCTGGGCTCAGAACGTTATCTCCTGACAGAAGACAACAAATCCCTTCGCGATATAGCGGCCCATGTTCCCTACGACACGCTCTTTATCATGATCAATCATAAGCGCTACGGAGGCGGAGGAATCTACAATCTGTACTGCACCTTTACGGTTGACAATCAGTGGTATGAGTATCTCTTCCTCCACGAGTTTGGCCATTCCTTTGCCGGCCTTGCGGATGAATATTACACATCTTCTGTAGCTTATAATGAGTTTTATCCAAGAGGAGTGGAGCCCGCAGAACCTAATGTTACGGCATTGCTTGACTCCAAGAACCTTAAATGGAAAGATCTATTGACTCCCCATATCGAAATTCCAACCCCTTGGGAGAAGGAAGATTTTGACAAGATGGACCTGGCTTACCAGAAGATACGCCGTGAAATAAACGAAAAGATTGCAAGGATGAAAAGGGAAAAGGCTCCTCAAGCTGAAGTAGAGAAGGTTGAACAAGAATCTGAGCGACTCTCCAGAGACCATGCCAAGAAGGTGGATGATTATTTTTCAAAAAGCAGGTTTAGAGATAAGGTTGGCGTTTTTGAGGGCGCTGGCTATTCAGCCAAGGGCCTCTATCGACCTATGCTGGACTGCCTGATGTTTACCAAGGGAAAGAAGCCCTTCTGCAAGGTCTGTGAGCAAGCTGTTATTCGTGTCATTAAACACTACAGCGAATAATTTTCGAGACTTCCTGACTTTATATTTCGGTGACTCAGCGCATGCTGGACCAAAGATTGAGATGAGACTTTCCCGCTCCTTTTGACGCGTTAGGAGAGCATCGGCAGTTTTGATACAAGGTTAAATATTAATGAGGAGTAAGAATAAGATGAAAAAATATTTTAAGCTTGGCTTGCTTGGTTTGATCATTTTCTCAACTCTTTCTTCAGCCAGTCCTCAGGGCGAGGAGTCCCTCTTCAAACCCGAGATGGTCAATTCCCCTTTGGTTCAGAAGATGTTTTCTTTTATCGAGAAGAATCGAGAAAAGATCATTGAAGAATGGATTTATCTCACAGAAATTCCTGCGCCTTCCGGACATGAAGAGAAAAGAGCAGAGTACTTAAAAAAACAGTTTGAAGCTACTGGCCTGGATGAGGTCGTTATCGATACTTCTGGCAATGTTATCGGGATCTGGAAAGGAACTGGCCGGGGAAAGAGAATCATCATGTCAGCCCACATGGACACTGTTTTCCAGGGAGTCTGGAAGATTAAAGTCAAAAGAGAAGGCAATCTTCTTAAGGCTCCTGGCATAGGGGATGATACAGCTAATTTAGCAAACGTTACTTTTGATTTATTGCCTTAAATAGAAAAATTTCGGTCATTATATCAGCTTAACTATTTTTTCAAGCCAATCCTTATCTATATCTGAAAAAGCATCGAATTTTCTGCTGTCTACATCGAGCACACCCCAGACTTGGTTTTCTTTGTCTATAAGAGGAACAACTATCTCCGAATTTGAGCGGCTGTCGCAGGCCACATGGCCTGGAAATTTATGGACATCAGGCGCAATAATTGTTTTTTTCGATGTTACCCCTGCCCAGCAAACTCCTTTCTCTTTCTCCAGGATTTGGCAAGCTAAAGGGCCCTGGTAAGGACCAATAATCAATTCTCCATCAATGAGAATGTAAAAGCCCGTCCAGAAAAACTGAGCCATCTTATGATGAAGGATAGCAGCGATTGTAGCCATGCGCGCAATCTTGTTTTCAGTTTTGAGAACAAGTTCCCGGAGCTGATCGTAGATTCTTTTGTATCTTTTTTCTAGATTTTCTTTATCGGCCATGCTGGTCCTCTGCTGAAATACCTGAAGTGATTTCTATAAATGCTTTAGCACTGAAAGGCATTGCTGCGGCAATTTTAGCAAATGTAGCACCGCTTGAATAGTGAGTCAAGGAGCATTTCTTTTTTGTCGATGTATCGAGTTATATCCTGATCTTGTGCCTGATCCTACATTTTCCCCCTGGATTTTACTGTAAAAGAGAATAGTATTAATTTTCCCTTATTATGAACCCCCTAGTCTTTATAGGAAAAGTGCGGGCTGATGTCAGCAAAAGGGGGGTTGATGATGGGAACCAAAAAGGTGGGGGTTCTCTCCAGCCCGCAAAAAAGAACCAATGTCATTATACAATAAAAAATATAAATGTAAAGAAAAAAGTTGAAAATATTAATTTTTTTTCAAATTTTGTCTTGACATTGCAGCCTGTTTTTTATAAATACTTGGACAAGGCTACGGAGTTGGAGAGAGTTACTCATATTAAAACAATCGTAGATGGAGTTTTTAATACGTCCTGTTGGAGGTTTAAATGAGAAAATGCATCACCGCTATAGCAATATTTTCTTTAGTGTTTTTTGGTCTTAGTTCTTTATCTCATGGCTCAGGTTTTCTTATCTATGAGCACGGCGCTGCAGCGATGGCCATGGGTGGTGCATTTGTAGCTCTCGCCAACAATCCTTCAGCCGTTTTCCACAATCCCGCTGGTATAGCCTTTTTGGAAGGAACCCAGATTTCTCTGGGGACAACCTTGATCACATCCAACTCCTCCTTGGAACTAACAAACCTAGCTACAACTGTAGAAACGGTAAGTCAATGGTTCTACCCCTCATCTTTTTACATTTCCCATAAGATAAATGATAGAATTGCGGCTGGCTTTGGCTTTTTTAATCCCTACGGCCTGGGGACCAAATGGCCTGAAGAGTACGCTCTAAGGTTTATTTCTACCGAAGATGACATGAAGACGTTTTTCTTCAATCCTGTTATCGGCGTCAAGCTCGACGAAAATTTTTCTGTGTCTGTTGGTGTTACCTATGTCTATGGGACTTTAGGCCTTGACCGTGTTAACCTAATCGATCTTACAGCGTATGGCGGAAGTGTTTATGAAGCCCCTATTGAAGTAAAAGGGACTGGCAATGCATTCGGCTTGAATGCTGGAGCTCTTTATAGGGGAGAGAATTTTTCCTTGGGCTTCAACTGGCGCGGAGGATTCGATCTTAAATTTGATGGAGACCTGGCGGTCGATAATTCAAATATCCCGGGAGTTTTCCAGACTGCTGTTCCTACTGAGGCGGATGTTACTACTACTTTGAGTATCCCTCACATACTCGGATTTGGAGTGGCTTTTAATTTGACCGAGAGCTTGCTCTTTACAGCTGATTTTCATTATATCCTGTGGAGCAGTTTCGAAGAATTTGTTCTTGAAGTTGATTATCCTGATCCTGTTCCAGATGATGCTGAAACATTCGAGGAAAACTGGAAGGATTCTTATGTCATTCGAGGGGGCTTTCAATACATGGTCAATGAAAATTTTGCTTTGAGGGCTGGGTTTCTTTATGATAAAACGCCTCAGCCAATAGAAACTGTGGATCCCATCCTTCCTGATGCAAATCGATGGGCTCTTACAGGAGGGTTTGGTTACAAAAGCGGTAACTTTGTCATTGATGTTGCCTATCAATATGAGCCCTTCAACGACAGGACAGTCGAAAACAGGGGTGTTGTGCTTCATCCCGTCACTGGAGCGAACTTAGGACGGGGCACATATTCAACAACTGCCCATCTTATCGGAGTAAGCATCAGTTTTGTTTTTTAGTCAATAAAATTAAATTCGGAGGTAAAGTAAATGGCGTTTGAATTCACCAACAAAAAAGGGGTAAAGTATTATCTGCATTTTAAGGATGTCAACCTGAAAGGAGGTCGTGTTCAGAGAATCTACTTTTTTGCACGTGATGTAAGGGACGGGTCGTTAGATGAGGTTCCTGAAAAATTCAAAGTTATCGAAACTGAAAGAACAGGCATGCCCATCCTGAAAAAGAAATAATATTTTCTCCTGATTTAATTTAAAGTTCCTAAAGAAGCTGTAGTAGATCATCATAAGAAGAAGGGGAAGTCGCCAGTCGAGGAAGAAGTATCTTTTCACTGCTTAGAGCCTGGATTTCAGGCTATAATTTAACTCTCAATTTTTTTAATCTCTTAATCCCTTGTGTCCGTATTCGTCTATCATGTCAAAAGTGCGGGCTTGATAAATCAATCCCCTACAACAAAAAAGCAACAAAAAAGGGGACAGGCTACTTTTTCTGTATGGACTATCCACGCGTAAAAACAGTCCTTCTCATTCAAGAAAAAGTAGCCTGTCCCCTTTTTCTCAAATCTTCTATGTCTTGAATTTTCTTCTTTACTTTTATTTTTTTCAGTGGTATAAAATACCATAATTCAAATCCAGAGAAAGGATGTTTTTTATTTAGTAAAGAGGAGATTTTTCGCCCCCGGTTAATTATGATTTTATTGAATGATTAAAGATTTGGAGGTATGAGTTATGGCTATTAGGATATCGGTTTCAACTGAAGGAAAAAGTAAGCAGGAGAAGATCGTTCTGACTCTCGGTTTTAGCTTATTAGCGCTTTTATTAGTGATCGGAGGAAGTATTTCCTGCAAGAAAAAAGCAGGAGAAGAAATGGCTCTGGGGGAAGAGGGCTTGGTGGCTAAAGAAGGCATTATTCTATTTGAAGGTGTTGTCAATGTTGGTATCGGAAAATATCTTTTTATTCCCGAAGCCAGTGGATTTGACATTATAGTTCAAGGCCCGATAGAGTCAGGTGATGTTAGTACACTTGTCGGCAAAGAGGTAAAAGGCAGAGGAGGATTTTCCCCTGAAAGGCCTTCTATTTTAATAGCGAATGACATTGAGGTTAAAGAGTCAGAGAGAAATTGGAGGAACGTTTTTACAAGAACCGAAGAATTCGTAATGGATGATTATTTGGACCTGGAAGCGAGAGAGGAATTTCAGGTCTTAAAAAACCTCGCCTTCGATAAAAACGAGGGATGGGAAGGAATAGAAAGGGCAAAGATATATGGCAAGCTGGAGATGGAAACAGTAACAGAAGGGGAGGAAGAGAAAGAAATCTTCAGGATTATTGTTCTCGACGCAAAAGACAATGAAGTTGGCAAAATCATTGTTGATAACTTCACAGATTTTTCTCAGTACTACATAAAAAAGTTAAGGTTTTTTGATAAACTCTGGTTTTATTTCACCGTAAAAGATACAGTAGAATGGAAAGTCAGGCGAAGTACTCGAGAGCTCTTTCATGCCGATGTTCTCTTTAGCGGTCTTTTTTGAATAATATTATTCAGCACTAAAATTCAAATCGTTTAGAAATTCTTTTTCAGGTCAGGATGTTTGCGGTGAAAGTCTGTTACATCTTGGAATGCCTTGGCTATCCGTAGAGTTTTGGCTTCTTCAAAGAGATTCCCGATAAAAGAGATGCTCGTCGGGCTTCCCTTTTCATCAAATCCGTTGGGTACAACGACTGCAGGATGTCCGGTGAGATTTGTTAAAAGGAGGTTGTTCCCTCCGAAGGAGGGAGCGATATATACATCTATTCCTTTCATCTTCTGGGCCATCTCCTCCATGAGGAGAGTCCTGACGCGGTTAGCCTGAATATATTCCACAGCGGGAATAAGCCTTGCCTGCCGGAAGGTGTTCGGCCAGGCTTGTTTTATCTGCCTAACCAGCAAGTCATCCCTGTTGCTTCGGGTGAGTTCATCGAAGGCTGCTGCAGCCTCTGCATTCAGGATAAAAGAGAGCGCGTTAACCGGAAGGTCTGGAAGATCAAAGGGCACAAGTTCCACTCCAAGGGAACGGAGAGCTTCGAGCGAAGCTTCGTCGTTTTTCTTGTTTCTGTATTTTCTTTCAAAGGCCTTTTTCAGGTAGCCGATACGGATATCCTTGAGATCAAGCGACGGATCCCAGTTAAAGGGGAGATTGACAACGGTAAAGTCTTTTCCATCCGGGCCGTATATAGCATTGAAGACCAGAGAACAATCTTCAACAGAGCGGCAGATAGGACCGATTTTGTCCATGCTCCAGCTTAAAGCCATGGCCCCATAGCGGCTCACGCGGCCGAAAGTGGGGCGCAGTCCGGTTACACCGCATCTTGCAGAAGGGGAAACAATAGAACCCCAAGTTTCAGTGCCGATGGAAAATCCTACCAGGCCAGCAGCCGTTGCAGCGGCCGGACCAGCAGATGAGCCGCTCGAGCCTTGTTCTGGATTCCAGGGGTTTTTTGTTTTTCCGTCAAACCAGACGTCCCCCCAGGCTAAGGCTCCCATCGTAAGTTTGGCCACAAGCACTGCTCCTGCTTCCTCGAGTCGTTTAACCACAGTGGCATCTAGATCTATGATTTGGTCTTTGTAAGGCATGGCCCCCCAGGTCGTCTTGATTCCCTTTGTGGAAAGAAGGTCCTTTGCCCCCCAAGGGATGCCGTGAAGAGGTCCTCTGTAGCGGCCCGAAGCTATTTCTTTGTCAGCCCGCTTTGCTTGAGCTAAAGCCAATTCTTCTGTCAAAGTGATGACACATTCCAAGCGGGGGCCAAATTTTTTAAGCCGTTCGATATAAAGTTGGGTGAGCTCGGTTGAAGTTATCTTCCTCGATTTTATCAGATGTGCGAGTTCTGTTACGGGATAAAAGGCTAAATCTTCGAAATTAGAAGGCACTTGAATACCCGAAGCCTCAGGCATTTTTGAAGGCTTCCGGTCCTTTAACAAATCCATCCCAGGTATAACAGGATTAAAAAGTAGAGCTGGAGGAACACTGTTTTGAAGGGAAACTCTTCTCAACTCTTTGAATCTCGAAAGGTTTTCCCTTACATTATCCAGCATCATTTTTCTTTCTTTGGAGGTGAATTCGAGCCCGATCACCTTTTCACTTGCAGCGATATCTTTCGTTGTTATTCTCTTTCCTTTGATATGGTACAGAACAAAAGCTCCGCCTATTATCAGAAGAAAAACAGAGGCTATGACGATAAATGCCAAGACTGCGGAAGACCCTTTCTTTTTTCTTGAAGTTTCCATGGATTTTTTCTCCTTCTCTTTATCTTTCTTCTTTCTTTAATGAATTTTTTCTATTAGAACAGATTTTTTGCAAAGAGGTCAAATCAGGTCCATTTTGAACAGATAGTCCATTACTTCCCCCCTGCCCTCTACTTACCTCTGTCCATAACTCACGTCCGTCCATTAATCATGTCTGTCCATAACCTTACCTTTATCCTTTGCTCAGCTCTGTCCTCTACCTCTTCCTTTGTTTTCTGATTTTTAAAAGTAAAAGATATAGGGCAAAACCCACAAGGAGAGAAGAACCAATCCAGATAATCTTAATCTGGTTGCTTTCAAAATGGACCATTAGATTAATGGCAAATCCTGCTGTGATCAGGAAGGCGGCCACTCCAATCGAGAGGAAAAGAGGCATGAGAAAAAGACAAAGACAGCCCCGCCCTTCTTCGCTTTCTTTTGTTTCAATTTTTTCATTTAATTTATTCTGTTCTGGTTCCCAGTAGACTGCGCCACAGGAAGGACATTTAGTCTCTTGATTTGGGATTTTCTGGCTGCAGTAGGGGCAGATTTTCATGATCTATTGTGAGCAACGCAGCCTGAAAATGTTTTGATCAAGATCGTGAAAGAATTTATAATTGTTGCTTTAAGCCACACGCGCTTTCGCCCTTTCCAGTCCGCCGCCTTCTCGGGCATCTGCTCTTTTAAGTAATATAGCGAAAATTAGCCCGAAAAAACCCAAACTGGAGAACATGATCATACTGCTGGTGTAGGTTTGAGTGATGTCGCGCAGCAGACCATTTAACAGCGGGAAAAGCGCGAGCCCGATGTTTTGGATAGCAGTCATAAGTCCAAAGGCAGTTCCTACCCGCTCTTTGCGTACAATCAGAGGAATTGAAGGCCACATCGCAGCTGGAACCAGCACGAACGAAGCTCCGAGTGCGATCATCGGGTAGGCGGGATATATTTTGGTGACACCCATAATCAAGTGGCTGGGAATCATAATCAACGAACCGACAATCATCATGGTGGCACGCTTTCCAACCTTATCGACTAATCGGCCGGCGAAAGGAGCAAGAATCATTGAAGCAAAGATAATGATCGAAGTAACACCTCCAGCAGTGCTGAAAATATGCAGAAAGTTGCTGAAAATTTGATTGAGAAATCCGCCGCTCACGTCAGATACGCGGGCGATATCCCATTTATCCACAAAAAAATCGGTTGATAGGGCTGTAAAAGGGAAAATTGCTGAATAGAAAGTTACACAAAGCATAGTCACATACCAAAACGTCGGCTTAAATTCTTTAATATCTTTTAAAACAATCTTCTCTTCGACTCTCTCATCTTTTAATTTAAGGGCGAATTCTGCACGGCGATCCATTATAATGTAAAAGATATTGCCAACAATGGATATGACACAGGCCATTACGGCGATAAACAGGGCATATCGAAAGTTACCAAAATGGCTGGTAATCAATTCACCGGTATTGAAGGCAAATAAGGTCCCCAGGCGACTCACCGTAAGAGTGACACCAAAAGAGAACGCCAGCTCTTTGTTTTTGAACCAGCGGGCAAGGATGGCACTTTGAGCAATGATCAGAGGTTCCGAACCGGCACCGAAGATGAAGCGCCCGACAAAAAACATTGGAATACTCTTGGCAGTCCATACAAAACCCGCCCCGACCAAAACCAACAAAGAAAACAAGAGACTTGCCTTGCGGGTTCCCACGCGATCGATAAGAAAACCTCCGATCAGCACAAAGAAAATTGCAGCAACATGATACATAGTGTAAAAGGTACCCAACGTTCCACGAGTCGCGCCCAATTCTTCTATTAATGTGGGTGCAATCGCCCCAACAATATCGTAAGCGAAATAGCTACCAAAGCTAAGGGAAGCAACGAAAACCAAGATAATAAAACGATACAGAGCTTTGGCTGGATGAAAAACTCCATTCGGCTCATCATTATTTACGGTCATAAGGCTATTTCCTTTCAGTTTAAGAATCTAAGCTAACGAAATTTAAATCAATGATAATGGTGGCAGGAATTTGCTTTCCCGCCTTTACGTCCCGCCTGTGCACATGTCTGTGCTTACATGTAAACAGGTCCACAGAGACAGGTTTGGATTGCAGCGGTTTCATTTGTTTTTTAGTTTCAACAGCTACTTTTCGCAATCGCTTATATCACAGGAAAAAATCGATGTCAATTTGAGCAGGTTGCGTTTATTATTTTATTCTGTTATAAAATTTCTCTTTCATCTTTAAGGAAGATGTGATTTCCATGATTCGCTGTGTGATATCAGACCTGGGCAAGGTGATTATCTTTTTTGACAATAATATTTTTTTTGAAAAAATTGCAAATTATTCTCCTTATTCAACAGAGGAAATTCGAGAATTGGCCTCAGCTCATTTTGAGCTTATTGAATTCTTCGATAAAGGAGAGATAACTCCCCAGGATTTTCACACTCGAGTCATACAAAAACTAGAAGCCCGCATAGATTATGATACCTTCTTCTCTATCTATAACGATGTGTTTTCTCTCGTTCCCCCTGTGCTTCAAATCATGAAGAGATTGAAGAGAAACTACCGGCTTGTCTTGCTTTCCAACACAGATACCATGCGCTATGGCTTTATAAAAAAGAAATTTCCCGAAATCCTGATTTTTGATGAATATGTCCTGTCCTTCGAGGTTGGATTTATGAAACCCCATCCTCAAACCTACAAAGAAGCCTTGAAGAAGGCCGAGTTTCCGGCCAGGGAATGCGTTTTTATAGATGATAGAGAAGAGAATATCCAGGCAGCCGAAAAATTGGGAATAAACGGAATCTATATGGGGCCTCAAACCGACCTTGAAGCAGCTCTCATGGAAGCGGGACTTTCTTTCTAAATTATTTGAAAAATTGATATTGGCGATCATCCTTTTATGGCTCGATAATTAGTCAGAGAATATGCAATTCTGCGAGGGCTTGATTCATCTTGAGTAGGGGCTTGATTTCTTTGTAGGGGCTTGATTTATCAAGCCCACCTTTAGAGAGTGATGTCCCCATAACAGGCAATTGGCTAGATTCTTATGAAGAAGCTTTTATAAAAACTCTGCGACTTCTAGGACCATCAAATTCGCAGAAAAAGATCCCCTGCCAGGTCCCAAGAGCAAGTTGCCCTTCATCAATGATAACCTTGACCGAGGAACCGATTAGAGACGCCTTAACGTGGCCAGGGGAGTTTCCTTCAGAGTGTCTGTAGGGGAGGGAATCCGGAACGATTTTTCTCAAAGCCATGAGGATATCTTCCTTAACAGAGGGATCAGCGTTCTCGTTGATGGTCACTGCGGCTGTTGTGTGGGGGACATAGACATAGCAGATTCCGCCTTCAACGCCTGAAGAGGCCAGCTCTTCCTTTACTCTTGCTGTAATATCCACCAACTCTTCTCTTGCCTGGGTTTTGACTTCAATTATTCTCATTTATCACCTCTTTATTAATACGATAAAAATGTGGGCTTGATAAATCAAGCCCCTACGCAAAATAAATTATATTTTTAATATAGGGATTTGATGAATCAAACACATATCCTAGATAAATTATATTCTTAGTGTAGGGGTTTGATTCATTAAACCCATATCCTAGATGGATTATATTTTTATTGTAGGGGTTTGATTCATCAAACCCACCTTATTGAAAAAAAATTGCAGGGCCTTGGTTCATCAAGCTCGTCTTTTGGAATTTAATTCATTAAATCGACCAATTTTATACATACGATAAGAATTGTGGGCTTGATAAATCAAGCCTCTTCAGGGTAAAAAAAAGATAAAAATTAAAAAAATTAAAAAAATTAAAAAAAACACTTGACAAAGAAGATAGTGGAGTATAAATTTCTTGTCGCAGATACAACATTTTGTATCTCTCATTCAAGGAATATACAACATATGGCATTTTTTCATTCCCTTTTTCTTTTTCTTTGAGGGGTTATAGAACGCTAATTCTGTCGTTTTTCTGTTGGGGAATGAGAAAAAATGAGTAATTTATTATTTGTATATGCATAGAGAAAGGAGGCGACCCATGGAGAAGACAGTTCCAAGAATAAAGAAAAGAGACGGCAATATTGCTGATTTTGTCCAGAACAAGATTACAAACGCAATTTATAAGGCCATGGAATCTCACGGACTCACAGATAATGGCGCTGCCACAACAGTTTCTGATATTGTGACGTTCATGCTGGAAGAAAAATTCGGAGGCTATACTATTCCCTCTGTGGAGCAGATTCAAGACATCGTAGAGAATGTACTTATGAAGCGAGGATATCATGATGTTGCTAAGTCATACATACTTTACAGGGAAAGGCACAAAGAGATCAGGGAGGCAAGAGAGACAGGTATCAATTTGGAGAGACTGATCAAGGATTACATCAATGATGCCGATTGGAAGATAAAAGAGAACAGCAACGAAGGCACTATGAGTTTTTCAGGGTTGAATGCTAGAGTTTCCGGTGAGGTTCTTTCTAATTTCGCCCTCAACCAGCTTTATTCAGAAAAGATCAAGAGGGCTCATTTGGAGGGAGATTTCCACGTCCATGACCTTTCCTACCCTATTGTGGGCTATTGCGCGGGCTGGTCATTGGAGAATCTTCTCAAAAAGGGATTCGGTCATGTGCCCAATCAAGTCCACTCTTTTCCAGCTAAACATCTGGAAACGGCAACCCTGCATATGGTGAATTTTATCGGCACAATGCAGGGAGAGTTTGCTGGAGCTCAAGCTTTTTCCAGTGTCGACACTTTTCTGGCCCCTTTTGTTAGAGCGGACAATCTTGGCTACGAAAGCGTCAAACAAGATATTCAGAAGCTCATCTTTGGGTTGAATATTCCCTCTCGATGGGGATGGCAGACTCCTTTCTCCAACCTGACTTTTGATTGGACAGTTCCCGGAGACATGAGGGATAAGAATGTTATTGTCGGAGGGGAAGAGAGGGATTCGACCTACGGAGAATACCAGAAAGAAATGAATATGATCAATAAGGCTTTTCTAGAGTTGATGTTCGAAGGGGATCAGAAGGGCCGCGTTTTTACTTTTCCGATACCCACTTACAATCTAACCAAAGATTTTGACTGGAATTCTCCGAACGCCAATCTTCTCTTTGAAGTCACAGCCAAGTATGGAATCCCTTATTTCCTAAATTATATCGGTACCAACCTGGATCCCGGTGACATAAGAGCCATGTGCTGTCGTTTAAACCTTGACCAGCGGGAACTCCAGAGAAGACCTGGCAGCATGTGGGGACCAGGCGATTCTACAGGTTCGATTGGGGTAGTAACCATAAACCTCAACAGAATTGCTTATTTATCAAGCTCGCGTGAGGAGTTCTTTGCCAGCTTAAAAAATATAATGATATTGGCTAAAGAGTCGCTTGAGACCAAAAGAGAGGTCGTCAACAACATGATGGCCAAAGGAATGATGCCTTACACCATGGTCTACCTTGGTCATTTTGATAATCATTTTTCCACAATCGGTATTTGCGGCATGCATGAGGCCTGTCTGAATTTTCTGGAGAAAGGGATCGGTACTCCAGAAGGAAAGGAATTCACCTTAGAAGTCCTCGAATTCATGAAGGATGAGATCAAGAAATTTCAGGAGGAGACTGGCAATATTTATAATTTGGAGGCAACGCCGGCGGAATCCACTTCTTACCGCCTGGCAAGGATTGACAAGCAGAAATACCACAACATCATCACTGCAGGAACAGAGAAGTATCCCTATCTCACTAATTCCACCCATCTCAATGTGGATGCAACTCGAGATATCTTTGAAGCCGTGGAGCATCAAAAGGATATTCAGCCGCTTTATACAGGGGGGACTATATTTCATTCCTTTCTCCCTGAAGCAATTGATAGGGAGGCATGCAAAAAATTAGTCAGGAAGATTGCTGAAACAAAACTTCCCTATTTCAGTATCACTCCCACTTTTAGCGTCTGTCGGAATCATGGATATGTTAAGGGAGAGTTCCCCAAATGTCCTGAATGCGGGGAAGAGACAGAAGTTTACTCCAGGATAGTTGGTTACCTGAGGCCTGTCAGCACCTGGAACGATGGCAAGCAGCAAGAATTCCAAGAAAGAACCCCCTACTTAAAAATAGGTTAGACGATGGAATATTTTCTTTTTACCTATCCAAATTGTACAAAATGCGAGGAAATAAAGAACTATTTAGGAGGGGCCGACCTTGAAGGACAGGAATGTAACCTTGTTTTAAAAGAAAGCAAGTTGAAAATAAGAGAATTTTTAGGCTGTCTCAAACGCGATGATAAAGGAGCGATCATCATCCCTACCCTGGTCCTTCAGGAGAATGGAGAAGTTGTTAACGTGTTAAATAATAGCAAGGAGTTAGAGGATTGGTTGAGATCAAAGGCTTAGAAAAATTTGCCCCGAGGGATTTTCCCGGGCATATTTCCTCAACTGTGTTTTTGGGCGGATGTAACTTCAGGTGTCCCTTCTGTCATAATTCGGATCTGGTGCTTCGACCGGAGATTCTGCCTACGTTTCCCCTGGATTATTTCCTCAGCTTCCTTGATTCGAGAAAAGGCTGGCTTGAAGGCATCTGCATTTCCGGCGGAGAACCCCTGCTTCATGATGATTTAGAAACGTTACTTATTCTCATAAAAGACAGGAACCTTCTGGTGAAGATCGACACCAATGGTTCCTTCCCTTCAAGGCTTGAAGATCTTATCCAGAAGAAACTCGTTGATCATATCGCCATGGATGTAAAGGCTCCGTTGGCGCGGTATCAAGAAGTAACCAGAGCCGCGGTGAATGAAGAAGACATTGTGCGAAGCGTGGACATCATCAAGAATTCGGGCCTTGGATATGTTTTCCGAACTACTTTGGTACCTGGTCTGGTAGGACCAGAAGATATCAAAAAAATCTGTCAGATGCTCGATGGTGCAAATATTTTCCAGCTCCAACAATTTGTTCCCTTAAACACCCTGGATAGTCATTATCTTCAAAAAAAGCCTTATCGTCAGGAGGAGATTCAGGGATTAGCAAGGATTGCAGAGCCCTATTTTTCAGAAGTCAGAATCCAAGGCGTTTGAACTATGGAACTCAAAATTCAAAGAATTCATGAGGATGCCAAACTTCCTCTTTATCAACATAAAGGAGATGCTGGGTTAGACATTTTCTCTTCGATAGATTGTGTTTTGGAAGCAGGAGAAGTCAAGCCTGTTCCCACAGGGATTAGAGTGGCCGTTCCCGATGGCTATGTAGGATTGGTGTGGGATAAGAGCGGAATCTCCCTTAAAGGAGTCCATCGGTTGGCAGGAGTTATCGATTCAGGTTACAGGGGGGAGGTTCGGGTAGTTATGGTGAATCTCGGAAACGAGGCCTTTGTCATCGAGAAAGGGATGAAGATTGCTCAGCTTTTGGTCCAGCCCGTTACTGAGGTGAAAGTTGTCGAGGCAGAGGAGCTGGAGACAACGTCGCGGGGTGAAGAAGGATTTGGAAGCACCGGGAAGTATTAATTAGAATTATTAATTAATCCAGCTGGAATCATCCTGTGAGATAGTTTTCAGCTTATTGGGGGGCAGAAAAAGCAAGAAAGACACAAATAGAGGGGTCAGGTCTTGTTTTTTGCTTATAATCATACAAACGCAATATATATTTTTACAATGTCATTGCGAGCCCTGAAAGGGCGTGGCAATCTCGTCTTTATAGGATGAGATTGCCACGCTTCGCTCGCCACGTCGCTTCGCTCCTCGCGATGACACTGGAATAATTGCGTTTGTACTAATACAAACGCAGTTTACACTAACATAATTGAGGGGGTCAGGTCTTGCTTTTTGACTTTACTAATACAGACATAATTTATGCTAATGCATTAGGCAAAAAGCAAGACCTGACCCCATTTATGACCCCACTTATGAGCCGACTTACTATCGATCTGCTCGTTGCTTTTCAAGCTGCGACTAAGGTAAAATGGTAATACTCGCCTGGATAAATCTCTGATTAAGGATGTGATCGATGACTACAAGCATAAAAGCAGAATACGAGATTGACCTCGCCTTACATACAAAGGATTTCAAGGTAAATAAGATTCAAGATTTTTGTCCTTTATGCCATAGTAATATAAAACCTGTCTACAGGTACGCATGGGTGGATAAGAGAGGATTACAAGCAGTGTTTGAATGCCCGAACGAAAACTGCACAAAGCTTTTTATTGCTTACTACCGCATTTCAACAACAGGGGAAAGAGGTAAAATGGAAACTGAATACTATTATAGCAACAGTGAACCTATAAGAGTTAAAGAGAAAGCTTTTTCTGAAACAATAAAAAATACATCAGCTCAATTTTGTGAAGTTTATAATGAAGCCCAAATAGCAGAGCAAAGGAGACTAAGGAATATCTGTAGTTCTGGCTATAGGAGGGCTCTTGAATTTTTAATAAAAGATTATTTAATCCATGAAAAAAAAGATGAAAAAGAAGAAATAGAACATAAAAGTTTGTTTGATTGTATTGAACAATATGTTGATGATTCAAGGATAAAAGAATGTGCTAAAAAAGCAGCATGGCTTAGTAACGGGGAAACTCATTATTATAGAAAATGGGGGGATAAAGATCTAAATGACCTAAAAGTAATTATTGATTTAACGGTCAACTGGATAGAAAGTGAGAGTCTAGCAAAAAAAATCACAGAAGAGATACCAGAGCCAAAAAAGAGAAAAAAGAGAAAAAAGAAAAAAAAGAGAAGAAAAGAAGAAAAAGAAGAAAGCGACCAAGATAATTAAAAAAATTCTAGTCAGCCAGACAAACAAAATTAACCAGAAGATGAAATTCGCTGTCGTTCTTGTCCGTCCTAAAAATCCAGAAAACATCGGCCTTGTCGCTCGAAATATGAAGAATACAGGGTTTGAGAAATTAAGGCTCGTAGGTGTTAAAAGCGTCGACCAGAAATCCTATGTGACTGCTGTTCATGCCCGAGATATATTGGAAAGGGCCAGATTTTGTCCCGACGTGAGCGAAGCCACCGCTGATCTGGATATAACCTTTGCTTCTACATCGAAGACAAGGAAAAATTTTCCCTCCGTATCCCTAAAAGATGCCGTGAGAGAAATGTTTCAATTTCCCGCCTCTACAAAGATCGGACTTCTTTTCGGAAGTGAAAGGACAGGTCTGACTTCAGATGAGCTGCGCTCCTCAAATTTCAGGTTTATGATTCCCCAGGCTACAAGACAGCCATCTTATAACCTTGCCTCTGCTGTACTCCTGACCTTGTTTCATATATTTGCCCACGATCATTTCAAAGAAGTTGAGGCTGTAAGAGAAAAGCCTCTTTCGCGAAAGGAACAGGAGGAATGCATACGTCTTATTCTTCGCAAATTGGAGCAGAATAATTTTATTCACAGCACAAACAAACGCCATATGACAGAAATGATTTATGACCTTTTTGGAAGATTTGCTTTGACATCCAAAGACAGGAAATTGTTGCTTGCTCTTTTTTCAAAAGCTGTCAGCCAGTAAAATAATGACCCAGGAGATTACCAACTTTTCCGGAGTCAAACTTTTATAGCTTTTATAATTTGAATTTTTATTTATATCTTTCTTAGAAACATTATGCTTTATCTAATTGTATTGAAATATCCTGATCATATAAGTGATAAAGATCTGATGTCACCGGATATCTCACTTTAAAAATTGACACAGAAGATTGCTCTGGAGTAATTTATGTTTTTGACAATGAGCGAAGATTAAGTTAAAAAAATATTTCCTAGCGAAACGGAAAGGAGAAAAAATATGGATCGAGAAATGAAGATTTCCTTCCCTGGCGGGTTGCGGGTGGATGCCGAATACAAGGGATTTGTCATAAAAACCGATCAGCCAGTGTACTCAGGTGGTGATGGTTCAGCGCCTGCTCCCTTTGATTTGTTTTTAGCCTCCATTGCTACCTGTGCCGGCTATTATGTTCTTGCTTTCTGCAATAAGCGAGAGATTCCTACTGAAAAGGCCGCCGTTGTAATGAAGACGAGAAGGAATTCAGAGACCAAGAGGATCGAAAAGATCTCAATCGAGATTCAACTCCCTCCTGAGTTTCCTGAGAAATATAAAAAAGCTGTGATTAAAGCTGTGGATAGTTGTTCTGTTAAAGCGCACATTTTGAATCCGCCAGTTTTTGAAGTTGAAGCCAAGATTGGCAACTAATATAAACACAATATATATTTTTACAATGTCATTGCGAGCCCTGAAAGGGCGTGGCAATCTCGTCTTTATAGGATGAGATCGCCACGTCGCTTCGCTCCTCGCGATGACACTGGAATAATTACGTTTGTATTAGAATAAGTTGCCTTGCCCTTTTCCGAGCTTCCTCCGCCAGATCAGTTATCTTATCTTGAAACCTGTGGAAGCCAGAGATAATAAAAGCCACTTTTTAAAGAGCGAAGCATATCTTCAAAGTTATTTCCTTCAAAGAGAGAAGGCTTCTCTAATTTTGTGGCATAGATATTTGTTTTTCTTTTAGGATAATAAGTATATGCGATTACTTTTGCATCTTTAATCATGGCAAGAGATAGAGCTTTCCTTAAGGCCGAATCAAAATAGCCAATTTCATCAATCAATTTTAGCGCGTGAGCCTGACTGGCAGTATAAATCCGGCCATCAGCTATTTTTTTTAGCTTCTCAAAGGAAATCGAATCTTTCCTTTTTTGATAGACCACATCCAGGAACTTGTTGTACATTTCATCGATGACACTTTGAAAAACCTTTTTCTCTTCTTCGGTTAAATCTCTAAAGGCACTTCCTGAATCTTTCATCTTCCCTGATTTAATGACATTTACCTTTATTCCGATTTTCGTAAAGAGCTCCTGAAGATTGGGGAAAATTGAAATAACACCGATGCTCCCGGTGATTGTTGAAGGATGAGCAATAACATGGTCACAGGCTGAGGCAACATAATAACCCCCCGAAGTGGCCAGCCCCATCATTAGGCCCACGACAGGGATGCTGGTTTTTTCTTTGAATTTCAAAATTTCGTTATAAAGAATATCGCTTGCTGTGACTTCCCCTCCCGGAGTATCCAGGCGGAGGATTAATGCTTTAACGTTCTTATCTTCAGAGGCTTTCTCCAGTCTGTAATAAACTCTCGAGAGGATATCTCCTTCTCTTTCGAATAAACCGGGATTAAGGGTGGTACTGATGAGGCCCGTGACATCCAGGATGATGATTTTTTCTTTGGCCGGACTTTTAATAAGGACGACTTCCTGAACTTGCTCTTCTCCAAGAAAATCGAGGTGAAAGTGGGGTGCACAACCGGATAACAACAAATAAATGGAAATGATTAAGACAAGATTCTTTTTCATCTCTCCTCCTGGGCTCTAAGATTCAAGTCTTAAATAATTATACCATATTACCCAGCCTGATTTATTCATAAATTATGCCGACACCAATATTTATTTTCATTGATATCTACTCGTTATGCTGATTTCACCTCTAGCAGAACATTCAATCGGTCTCAAATGCGTTTCTTTTTATTATATGTCGGCATTTAAAAAAGGGGACAGGCTACTTTTTCTGTGTGAACTGTTCTCGAGTAGAGACAGTCCTCTTCCTTTGGAGGATTCCTCGAGTCAAACATAGTCTTTCAGGATTGAGGGAAGGACTAAGGAAACTAGGAATACCAGGTTTGGAGAAAAGAAAGGGGGACTTTTCTTTTGACCATGACCCGTAAGACTAACATTTTTTATAAAGATTTAATTTATCAAATTCTTGATGAATGATGATTACTGTTTATCGTTTCTGGGACCGATTATTTTCAGAGCTCGAGGAAGAACTCTGAATTCAAACCTATCCTTCATTCCCAGAAATTCACCGTTGTACTGGACAGGAAGGTCTTTACCCCTTATGATCATTTTTTTTGCTTTAAAATGTTTCTGTGTTTTTTGATATAGGCCGAAATAGATGAGAGGAAAAAATAACAAGTATTTCAATCCACTTGTTTCATACAGAGTAATATCGAGATATCCGTCATCGATCTTGGCTCTGGGAGCAACTTTCCAGCTATAGCCAAAATAGGTCGTTTTCCCTATTACACATTCATAGAGGCTTAGGTTTAATGCTTTTTTATCAAAATGCTCTCCGTTATCGCTAATACCATCGAAAAGCTCTATTTGCTGTTCTGTTTTGGGTAAGGAGGGCATGATCCTTGAGGCTAAGATGTGACCTAAGAAGCCTTGAATTTTATGTTGAAGTTTTTCCTGGGTGACTTTTGCCGTTGCTCCGATACTGGCAATTCCGGTCACTTTTCCTTCGATATCGATAAGATCGATTTCTCTTGTTTCGCCTTCTTTGAGGAGCTTTATGGCTTTTTTTATACTCTTCGGAATGCCCAGGGACTTGCGGAAAGCGTTACCACTACCAAAGGGTACGATTCCTAAGATGACATCCTTCTCTCTTCGGGCTTCGATGATGCCTTGGATGACATCGGCAACTGTCCCATCTCCACCCACAGCCACTATGATTTTTTGGGTCAAACTTTGTTTCCTGGCTACTTCAACGGTTTCTTCTTTGCTCCCTTGAAAATCAATGATCTTACATGGCAGGTTTTTCAGGAGATAGCCTTTAAGCTTCTTTCTTCTCTGCCACTTTTTGTTTGCTGCTTGCGGGTTGACGATGCAGGAAATTTCTTGCGAGGAAAAAATGTTTTCGTTCATTCTCAGCCTGACTTTGAACTTATAGCATCTCGATATATTTAAGTCAAAAACTAATCGAGTCACTAATACAAACGCAATTATTCCAGTGTCATCGCGAGGAGCGAAGCGACGTGGCGATCCGCCGTTGCGAGCGCAGCGTGGCAATCTCATCCTATAAAGACGAGATTGCCACGCCCTTTCAGGGCTCGCAATGACATTGTAAAAATATATATTGCGTTTATATTAGTATATTTTAGCTCATATACGATTCCTTTTTATCTTCATAAGGTGGGCTTGATAATAGTTAACCGTTTCTTTGATTCCATTTTCCAGGCTGTATCTGGCGCAGAAACCAAAATCTTTCTCTGCTTTGGATGAAGAGAAAAGCCACGGAGTTTGAGTCATAGCACGCCAGAGCTTTCGCCCGAAATAGGATTTTATAAGCCCTGTTTTTTTTAACATATCAACGAGCCAGGCTACAAAAGAAATTAATTCCTCAGGAAGAGGAAAAAAGAACGATTCTCCTAAAACAACCTTTTTTACAGTGAGAATGATATTTCGCCAGGAATAGCCATTTCCATCTGTTAAATAATAAACCTGGTTTTTAGTTTTTGGCGAGAGAGCTGCCTGGAGTATACCTTGGGTGAGGTCTTTGACATAAATGAGGCTGGTTGTTTCTTTTTTTCCTTTGAGCAGAGGGACAATCCTTTTACTGATAAGTTTTATCAGATGTTCAGTTTCCTGCTGCCTTGGGCCGTATACACTGGGAGGGCGAATAATGGTGGCCGGGATGAGATCCCATACCTCACGGACGGCTTCTTCGCCTTTGAGTTTGGTGCGACCGTATTCTGAAACGGGAGAAGGAGCCTGGTTTTCTTTAGAGTAAAAATTCGGGAGAGAGGGGCCCGCTGCGGATATAGAGGAGACATAGACAAAGCGTTTGAGGGCTGGATTTTCCATGAGGCATGCCTGGATCAAATTCCTGGTCAGTTGATGATTGGTAATATCATAAACTGTGCGGCTGGCTGGGTAAATTCGCCCTGCCAGATGGAAGACGTAATCCTGACCTTTGACCGCCTTCCCTAAGCTATCTTCGTCATTCGCAGAGCCTTCGACAAAACGAACAGGGAATTTTTGGAGGAAATCGATCCTGCTTTTGGACCTTATAAGACAGGTCACATCCCAATTTTTTCCGACCAGGCTTTGAACCAGATGACTCCCGATAAAACCAGTCGCTCCAGTAACTAAGGCCTTAAGAGGCATGTGTTTTGTTTCTTTGTCTTTTTTTAAAAAATTTCCTCAAAAGAGGAATATTAACTGAGGCAATAAGAATTATGAATATTACGATTATCAAATAATCTGGAATTTTGATCGCTCGACCTAAAAGGGCAAGGACATAAAACCGGGGAGTTCTTGAGAGAAAAACAGCCAGAAGGTATTTCCAGATGGGGTAATGCGCCATGACAACTAAGAAGCGGAAAGGATAGAATGGCACGGGAGTGAGCCCTGCCACAAAAAGAGCAATAAAAGGGGCTTTGTTGAATAGTTCAACTACTTTGGCAGCAGATTTTGTATGGTGTATTTTCTGGAAAAAGTTTGCATCGATTATATACTTGAATACTGAATAGTTGAGGGCCTCAGTCAGCATTGTGCCAGCTATGTCTACCAGGGCAACTGTTAAAGGAGAATAAAATTTGCCAAAATAAAGGAGAACAGGTTCGTGAGGAATGATAGGGATCAAAAATTGAGAAGGAAAACTATAAATGAAAAGAACCCACAAATTTTTGCTCTTCTGAATAGACTCAGAACTAAGCCAGACCACAAGGAGAGCAGCAACTACTATAATCTGGAGAGCAAATATTAATGTCCTGATTTTAGGGCGTATTTCACGGGACTTTGCAGGGGAAATGTCTGAAAGATTATTATTGCTTTTCATTCAATCGAATAGAGGGAGAATATGTATTACCCCACAACAGAGGATTATTGTGTTAGCGCTGTATTAATTTTTTTGGTACTGGAATGTCGGAGCGCAACTTGATTTTTCCTGGCTGAGGAGGGTCAAACTTCCCATTTCCGTCCACATCAATAAACACCGGGTTAGTCAAGGCGTAAGGGAGGGTTGCATCCTTCAAGAGCCCTTTTTTGGAATATTTCTGTAAAACAGGGTAGAGAGAGTTCTTGCCCAGGACTTCTACAGCAATGTAGGAGTCCTTCTTCAGTTTCAAACTGATTTGTTTTGTGAATTTCAGAATTTCCTCTTTTGCAGTTTTGACAGGGAAGGTAAGTTTTCTTTCTCCGTTCACGATTAATCTCACTTCATCCACTGCTACCCAGGGTGCGCTCTGAACTCTTATCCAAATCTCAGCTTTTCCATCCGAGGATGTAAAGGAATCGCCTGAGAGGTATTTACTGTTGACTTTAAACTCCACCAGGGGGCCGTTGCTGGCAAAAGAGCGTCCTTTCTTTAAGGAAAGAGCAAGGGCTTCCCAGTTCAGGTTATCGCCTTCTTCTCCCTCATACATAACATATGTTCGAGAGTAACCTGGTTCTCCCCTGTCTATTGAATGGGAGTCAGAAGAGCCGATGAGAGGGAAGTAGTAACCCCTATTTAAAAGATGAAGCCAGTCTTCGACAGCCACAGAATTGGAGGAATAATAATTGGGACCGTTCATTACTTCCAGAACATCAAAGGATGTATCGAAGTGCTCTCGAGCAAAGGCTGCAGATTCTAGGTCAAGTAGATACATATTGAAATAGCCTAAGGTCCCGGATCTTGGATGATTTACTTGAAGAATGGCTTTGGGATCCTTTTTCCTGCTTGCTTCAAAGAGGGGGGAGGCTTCCTGGGCGACAGGGTAGATTGCGCCGTTGTTTTCCTCCTCTGGTCTGTATTTTAATGAGTAAGTGTTGTAATGGATTAAGCCTGAGACGGTCACCTCATTCCCAGGGATTACTGCTAAATATTTGTTCAGGCCAAGTCTCTTAAGCGTTGGAAAATAATCCGTGATGTAATTGTGGTCAGTAGCCACAGCCACCTCGACCCCCTCGGCTACAACGGATTGTATCCTTTCAGGAACGCCCACTCTTCCGTCTGATTTATTGGTGTGTATGTGGGGATCGACCGAGATGAGATTTGGAGTCTTCAATACCATATCTATGCGAAAGATCAATTCTTGCTGTTCATTCTTCAATATTTCGACGACTTTTTTGTCTATAGAATATTCCGGTCCTCTTGAAGCAGTGACGAGATAGGTTCCTACAGGCAATTTCACTTCCTTCCCTTCTTCTTGAGGAAAACAGGAATTTTTAAAAGATTCCCACCCTCTTCCACTCTTTACAGGATTCTCGGGTTTAAAATAGGGAGTTTTAGTCAGGGAAAGGCCGATAAAAGTAACCTTCCCGGGCACAAATTCTCCCTTGCTGTTTTTAATTTTCACTTTCACTTTTCCCTGTGGGGGATTTTGAAGAATGCATGAACTTTCATCTTCTAATCCGACAACAAGGAGTTTTTCGCAGACAGCCGGGAAGAAATTTGCTCTCGCCGTATAGGCACCCTTCGGAAGAGGAATTTTGATGGAAAAAGGATTTTCCAGAAAGGAGCGAAAAAAAGTAGAAGAGGAATAAGCATCTTTGACAATGACTTCCATGGAGCCGCCACTGAGCTCCTCAAAATGAATGAGCGCATCTTCGGGCTCAACGTTAAAAATTTTATAGATTTTCTGGAGTAGATTCTCATGTTTAGTATCCACCAGCAGGATGTGGCGAACTTCAAATACTTCCTTAGGAGCTAATGTTCCTGGTATAGGAGGGGATTCTTCGTCATCTTCAACAGATTTTTCTTCCTCGGTGAGAGGATTCATATTAAGCCAGCCTAAATAATGTCCTTTTTTCTGGTAAACTCTGAATCTTAAGTCAGGATGTTTCTTTCTGTGAAAAGGGCTGAAATAGTACTCGTTAAATGCATAAAAATAGAGCTCATAGTCCAGGCCTTCGAACTTTTTCTCTCCTGTGTTAGTCATGGTTGAAGTTACGTCAATTCTTCCTTCGAGAGGGGAAAAATGATAGCGAGTCCTGATCAGGGCTTTTTCTCCTTCTTTCCCTTCGTAAAGAACAGTGGCTTCGAAAGCAATAGCCTCTTTTTGGGCAGTCTCTTTTAAAGGTTTAACTGAAGAGTAGGTTAAATATTCTCTTTTTCTCTTTATCCTGATGTACGGTGATCCGATATTCAGGTTGCTCGCTATTTTTTTCCCGGCAGGGACGAAACTGATAATACTCCCCATGGCGTCGCCTTCCGGATAGTTAGTCAGGTCTTTCAGACGCCTCTTGGCTCCGCCGATTAAGGTCAGGTTCTTCCCGTCAAAAATAAGAAAGTCTCCTTTTTCCCAGTGGCTGCAAGACTTTTCAGGCAGATCATCCTCGCTTTTTATGACTTTAACCTGAAACTCTGCTGCCTGGAGGAGAAAGGGAATAAGGAGCGAAAAAACCATGATCATTATTTTTTTGAAGGCTTTCATTCTATCTCTCCTTTAAAGTCGAATAGAGTCTTTTTAGACAGTTATCTTCCAATAAAGATAATTACCATATACTAAAAAAAAACGGAATTCAAATCTTAAATAAAGGGGACAGGCTACTTTTTCTAAAAAGGGGTCAGGTCTTGCTTTTTGCCCTTCCTTGGGAGGCCATCCCCCTAAAGGCAAAAAGCAAGACCTGACCCCAAATGGAATTTGCAATGGAAAGAGCGTTTGGATAAAATCATTATAATCTTAACCAAGATTTTATTAAACTGACTTTATTAAAAATGAAAGAATTTGAAAAGATTTATAAGATCAAAGGGAAGAACTTTTTGTTCAAAGTGGAAAGTTCAGGCCACCCACACGACTACGTAAAATATGAAGAGTTAAGGAATGAAATTTGGGGCGATCCAAAGGATAGCCTACCTGGTGCTAGAAACATGATGTGCACAAATTTTCTGTATGATGGAAGCAGCTTATTTATAGCCGTTTATGCGGAAGAGGGGAGCGGAGTTTTCAAGCAGGATGGAGATCATCTAGTCGGCTTTTCTTACGGGTTTGTCGGAATAAAGGACAAAAAAGTTGCCTTCAGAGAACCTGATAATCTCCTATTTTATTCTCAGTATGTAGGGGTCAAGCAAGATTTTCAGCTTTATGGTCTTGGGATTCTAATAAAGCAGTTTCAGAGAGAGAAGTTGATGGAGATTTTCGGAATTTATACTGTTACCAATACTTTTGATCCTTTAACAGGAATCAATGCTTACAGGAATATCCATCACTTCGGGATGGATGTGGTTGAATACAGAGATGCTTTTTATGAAGACTTTATTGGATTGCTGAATAGAGCAGATATTCCCTGCGACAGGTTTCTTGTCTTTTGGGATCTCAAGAAAGATATTCAAAGGCCTGAATACGATTTAGAGAGCTTGATTGACTCAGGGTATATTGCACTCGAGGCTGGCATCGAGGAAGTCAAAGGCCGGAGTGGAGTTCTAAAGCTTGAAGTGGTAAAAGACCTAAACGTTGATCTAGACCATGAACTCCTTTTGGTTGAAATTCCTGTTGATTTTTATCACATGCTCCGCGAGACAGATGTCGTTGAGAACAAAGTCAGGAGTATCCCCCTTGAATGGAGGATGAAGACAAGGCAGGTTTTCAAGACTCTATTTGAGAGAAAGTATAAGATTATTGATTTCAGACTCGTAAAAAAAGATAAGAGCAAGAGGGATTTTTATATCCTGCAAAGATGAATATAAAATGTTTCTTGTTCATCCGAGCTTAGCTCTATTGCTCTCTGGTAATATACTTTTGCTTCTTCGTAATTTTCGCTTTGGCCTAAAACCTCTCCCAGCTCTTTATTGCTGCTGCTATCAGTGACGATTCCTTCAATCTTCCCTTGAACTGAGGGCCAGAGATTTGATAGAAGCAAACCAATTAAGCAGAATAAAATTGCCGATTTTTTTATCACCGTTTCCTCCCTAATTGTCTCTAATTTCTTTTTTTTGTTTTCTCTTCAAGCTCCTTGATTCTCGCTTGATTAGGATCTAGCTCTAGAGATTTTTGAAGAAGAGGCAGCGCTTTCTCAGGCTGGCCTAAATTTAAATAGCATTCAGCAGCCATGTTGAGGACGCTGATTTCTGCTGCCTGCTCCATTAGCTTTTCTAAATAGACAAGAGCTGTCGACCAGTCTTCAAGACCTGCGTAGTTAACTGCAATGATTTTAGCTGCTTCTCTGTTCTGGGTAGCATGATAGACAGGGAAGACAACTGTAAGAGAATCTTTATACTGCTTGAGGGCATAAAGAGATTTTGCCGACAAAAGCCTTGTCTTAGGTTGATCCCTCATTTTGAGAGCTTGCTCGAGTAAGTTACGGGCACGCTCGTACTTTCTGGTCATAAAATACTGGAAAGCTAACGTATAAAGCTGTTCTGAGCTGGGAAAGGTGTGCGTTTTAGAATAGATCCAGGGGATAACAGGATAGGGCTGGGAAAGGAGAATGAAATTTTCTCTTTCCGTCAGAAGCTTCTCCCCCTCTTCATCAAGGAGGGAGACCCGGAGGCGGTAGTACCCGGGTTTTAGAGAAGAAGGAGAAAAGGAGCCAACATCTATTCCATTGCCATCAGGAGTTAAAACTTCACTCAAAGATTTATTATAGCTTTGGACAGGTGTCTCAACATTCATCGGAAGTATTTCGATTAAAAGCGACTTTTCACTTTTTCCCTCCACGTTATGAACCTGACAGTAAAGGCCTATTTCCTCTTGAGGAAGGAAATTGTTCTGGGCGTTAATAATATATTGTTTTCCGCTAATGGCAAATGCTTTAAGCTTTCTTCTCTCCCCTTCTTTAATATCTTCTGAGGAATGATAAAGAATCAGGTTGCTGAGAAAAGGGCCACTTCGTTCTTGAGGAATAAAGATCTCAGTCTGGAATGAGGTGAAGTCTTTTGCTGTTTTGCTCTTGAGCAAGAAAAAGAGCTTAAAATTTCCTGAGATGACCGGCAGGATATCCTGAATAGCGAAAAACTGGCGCTCATGCTGCTTGTATTGTTCCGGAGTGATTTGGAGAGGAATCTCTTCTTCTTTTTCCAGAACGAGGCTTCCCTGGATATCTTCAATCCTTAGATTAAGCTGAAAAGTAGAGTAATATTTTCCTTGGTAAGAGGCGATATTGATCTTTTTCGGCTCCAGAGTCCAATGGATATAAAATTGATCACCGTTCTTGAAGACTTTAACCTTGGAACTGCTCTCTATAAAATTATGCGTGTAGTCTACATCAATTTGGTCTTTGTAGTATAAAAAGGAGCGAGCATATGCATCAGAGAATTTCTTCTCTGCCAGAGAATAAGCGTTGGAAATAATGATATTTGAGGAAAGGGCGCTTACTCCAAAAGTTGATTCTCCCGGAAGGTAGGTGAGAGATGCGCTGGCCAGTTCTCCTGATATTGCTTTCATTGCCTGGTAGGCAGTTGTTCGAGTCAACGCTCGGCTCCCTGAGGGTATGACCAGTGTTTCCGGCCCTTCTACTCCAGGATAAAAGAGACGATACTCACCCAAACCTTGAGGCTGATAGAAGATTAAATAAAAATAGGGAGGAAGGCCATACTCCTGCTCTCCCTTGTAATACCAAAGTTCAAGGGGCCAAAGCTCGGAATTCGTCGCATAAATGTGTCTTTCAAGAGGCAGGCCAAGAAGAAGATAAAAATGGCCTCTTTCAGTCTGACTGCCCTTTTTTGAAGTTCCACGGCCAAAATTGAGATCAGCAAAACTAACTCGCTTCATGTACTCTTTGAAAAATTCATTTTCGCTGGTATCAGGCAGAGGGTCGCGTCTTTCCCAAAAAAGCTTGATGAATTTGTTTCTTTCCTGACTTGTCTTCAGTTTAAAAAAAACTTCTTTTTCTGTTTTCGTGATAATGGGATCTACAAGCTCCAGCCAGTTTTTATGTTCTGGCAAGAGTTTTTCTTCAGGTGTAAGATGCGGAACAATGAGGAGGAAGATAAAAAAGAAAATATAATTCTTCTTCATGTTTGAACTCTTTTCTATTATTTAGAAATATCACAAGCATGAAAGAGTTTCAAATTTCTCATTGCCACGTGTGGCATAAAACATTGCGAAAAATGCAAAATAGAATTGTAGGGGTTTGATTCATCAAACCCGCACTTTTATGTACTGATACTTAACTAGGGAAACGCTGCGCAATGATAGCTAACGGCTTATCATGCGGAAAAAATAAAGAAAACCTAAAAAGATTTCGAATTTTTTTTTGATTGATTATAATAATAAGAGAAGTGATAATCGAAGAGAAAGATTGACAAATAACCTGTATAGAATGATGGGAGAATAAAGACAAAATAAAAAAGAAAAGGAGAAAAGAATGAAGTTTAAATCACTCGCGTCTCTTTTAGTTCTCCTTCTTGTAGCTTTACCCCTAGCTTATTCTCAGTCCAAAGATACAGGTGCTATTGTCGGAACAACGTTGGATGAAGAAAACGCTCCGCTTCCTGGTGTTACTGTAACTATATCAAGCCCTAATTTAATGGGTACTCGAATAGCAATCACTGGAGCGGATGGTTCATTTCGCTCTTCTCTCCCCCCCCCGGTAATTATGCGGTTACGGCCGAGCTTCAAGGGTTCACAACAGTTCGCCGCGAGAATGTCAGAGTCTCAACCACGGCCAGATTAACCATTGACTTTACCATGCAGCTTGCCACTCTTAAAGAAGAAGTTACGGTCATCGCGGAATCGCCCACTGTTGATATAAAATCAAGCGAGACTGCTTCGGTTACTCTCGGTAGTGACCTTTTGAGAAATATTCCCTTCAGCAATTTCGCCATGGATATTGTCGATCTAGCTCCAGGAGTTACGAGTGGTGTTGCTTATGGTGCATCAGAGAGTACAGGAATTGCCTATCAGTTGGATGGTGTTGATGTCTCTGATCCCGATGGAGGTTCGGCCTGGGTTTTTCTTGATCCCCATATTATCGAAGAAGCCAAGATTATGGGAGTCGGTGCATCTGCTGAATACGGAAATTTTACAGGCATTATTTTCAATCTAGTTACCAAATCTGGAGGAAATGAATTCTCCGGGCACTTTGAAACTGATTTCCAGGGCAAAAGAAGTGATGCCCCGAAAGGATTATGGGGAACAGAGAACAACCAAGCTTACATTGATGATTTTCCGGATCTCACATCGCCTTCGCGGAAACTATATGAGTTCGGTGCTCACTTAGGCGGTCCTATCCAGAAAGATAAAATCTGGTTTTACCTTGGGGCTCACTACTTCCGCCAGATGGATTATGTTACTGGCTTTCCCGAACCAATTGACTATAAGATGCCGAGAGCCTTCATAAAGATTAATGCCCAATTAACCCCATCAACGAGTATCATGACTTTCTATGAGTTCGATGCCTATAACGGCATAAACAGGGGAGCAGCTTCCGATGTTTCGCCCGAAGCCACAGTTAACCAGGAATCGCCCGATAATGTGGGAAACTTCAGCTTGACGCATATCCTGAATCCTAAAACATTTTTGGGCTTGAAAGGAGCTTTCTTTGTCGGTCATTACTATCTGGAACCTGAAGCTGGGCGTGATATAAATTCTCATTGGAATGATACTGATCTTTGGCTCCACGAGAGTTCTGGCTATTATTTACAAGCTGACAGATCCAGATACCAGGCTAACGCCAGCATAACTCACTATGCAGAAGATTTCCTTCAAGGCAACCACGATTTTAAGTTCGGAGTTGAATTTGAGTATGGAAGCGTAAGGAACAGATTCGGCTATACGGGTCCCAATTACTGGCGCTATGTGGATTTATACGGAGTTGGTCCCTTTGGCTATACGTATAATGGACCTTACCTTGCTTATCAGTACGAAGGCTACGACACCAACACTAGCTATGTGCGAGTTGAGGAATTTGCTCAAGATTCATGGAGAGTAACAGACCGCTTGAATGTCAACATTGGCTTACGCTTCAGCCATTTGAGGGGAACCGTAAAAGGTGTAAGTGGAGCAGTTTACAGCAACTTCCGGATTTCACCTCGAGCAGGCTTTACCTATGATATCCTCGGGGATAAAACCACAATCCTTAAGGGTCACTACGGCCAGTTCACAGAAGCCATGCTTTCCAGCTATCATGACCGCTTAAACCCAGCTTCTGCATACTCTGAATATGTTGGCTATTACTATGAACCTCCTCCAGGCGATGGGCTATGGCATGAATGGTTCACGGACGAGAATTTCTATTCCTTGGACCTGATATCAAGCATCCTTACATGAATCAGTTTACAGCCAGTATTGAAAGGGAGCTTTTCAGAGATGCATCTATATCAGTAACTTACATTTACCGTGATTGGAAGAACATAATCGGCCCAGTTGACAAAGCAGCGATATGGTCTCCTGTAGTTGTGACTGACCCTGAAACAGGTACATTTTACACGGTCTATGAGCAAACTAATGCTGGGACCCACGAATACGAAATCAAAAATCTGGATAAAGATGATCCAGGGATAAATATAACGATTGGAGATAAAAGGCCTTACCGCAGCTATAGGGGTCTAGAGTTCATGTTCAACAAGCGTTTTTCCAACAAGTGGCAGCTTCTGGCTTCGTATGTCTACTCTAAAGCATGGGGAAACCTGAACAATGGATTCGCCGACGATATAGGCTGGGGAGACTCGGTTGAAAGTCCTAATTACTGGATAAACGCCGATGGCAGCTCCACCTACGACCCGACTCATATGCTTAAATTGCAGGGAACTTATGTCTTTCCTTTTGGGGTTTACCTGACAGGCCATTTCCGGGCTATTACAGGTAGTGCCTGGACAAGACAAATGCGGACTTCTAGACTTGCTCATGATATTGTGACTTTCTTTACAGAAAAGCGGGGTTCCAATCATTATCCGATGCGCAAAATTCTTGATTTGAGGCTGGAGAAGACATTCGTGCTTGCCGAGAAATTCCGCTTGGGCTTGATGGTGGACGTCTTTAACGTGTTCAATGATGATGCCATCACCTCCTGGGGAACCAGGACAGATTATGATTGGCTGCTGCCAACTGATCCAGATTATTATTCCTCAACAGATGGTCATGATCTCTACGGAATCGTTCGACCCAGACAGGCAAGAATCGGTATACGCTTGATGTTCTGATTCAAGTTCAAAGCGCAGTTTAAGCCGGTACGAATCGATTTCTCTTGGGAATGTCCAGCGCAGGGGGGATGAAGTCATCGATGAAGCCCTAATTTACCTTATAGAGAACAAGGGGCTTGTCCTTCTTGTAGGGGCTTGATTCATCAAGCCCACCGCTAACTAATCATTGCGAAAAATTATGGGAATGAATAGAATAGGACATCAAAATTTTTTGGCATTGATTTCAATGTAGGAGGTAAGCATGACCAGAAATAAGGCGTTTAGCAACCTGAAACTTTTATTTATTGTCTCAATCATTCTTTTCTTCGGGACTTTACTCTATGCCCAGGAAGAAGGGAAACCACTTGTTTTGCAGGAGATGAGCTGGCCAGATGTCAGGGATTATTTGAAAATAAGCGACATGGTTATTATTCCTCTTGGTTCTACTGAACAGCATGGCCCCCATATGCCCTTAGGAACGGATTATTATGAGGCGATTGGTATTTCAAAATTAATCTCCGCCCGCACAGGAGTAGTAGTGGCGCCGGTTCTTTTAGCCGGGTACAGCGAGTATCATTCTGGGTTTCCTGGAACTTTGAGTCTGAAACCTGAAACTATGGAGCAGGTCCTTTTTGAGACCGCAGAGATGCTTATAAAGTATGGATTCCGCCGATTCATGTTCTTCAACTATCATGGAGGAAATAATATTGTTCAGCAAAGCATTATTCATAGAATCAACCACAAAACTGAAGCCATTGCCACCTCAATTGGTCACGGAAGCCCTATCCAAGAAAGTGGGGAAGAGGAAGAAGAATTTTTTGATTGGCATGCAGGAGTAAATGAAACCTCTATCATGCTCTACTTGAAGCCCGAACTAGTGAAGATGGAAAGGGCTGAAAAGCCTGACATCCGTTTTACTCCCAGGATGCAAGAACTCAAAGAGCTCGCCGGGAAAAACCCTGATTTAATGATTGTCTGGAATTCCCTATTTGGAGTTCCTGTAGCGACAAAAAAAGGAGGGGCAAGCCATGAACTTTCGAGTAACGGTGTTTGGTCCTTGAGTGATCCTAAAAAGGCTACAAAAGAGCATGGAGAGAATACTGTGAGTAGGATGGTGGAAAAGGCTGCCAAGTTCATCGAAGTGTGGAAACAGGCCAAAAAGTAAACGCAACAGAAAAAGATAGTTCAGAATTCCAGAAGGATGGCAAGTTTTGAAAGACCCTGAATACAGGCGACTTTGAATAAAACGAGTATAACAAGGAGTTATTATGAGAGAAATGAAGTCAATACTATTTATCATGGTTCTATCTTTTTCAGGTTTTTGGCTGACCTCCTGTGCTCCGGAGAAGGATGAAGAAGCTTTAAAGGCTGAGGCCCGAGAGATTCACGATAGAGTCCTTACTGTTGACACTCATAGCGACACTCCTTCCCTTATGTTAAGGAGAGGATGGGATATCGGAGAACGCCATGAGTCTAGTCAGAGAAGAAGCGGAAAAATCGACCTCCCTCGGATGGCTGAGGGAGGCTTGGATGCTGAATTCTTTGCTGTCTATATTGGCCAAGGGGAAAGAACCTCTGAAGGCTATGCCAGAGCAAGAGAAAGGGCCAATCTATTGTTAGGCGCCATCCATAAGATGGCCGAGGATTATCCTCAACTTGTAGAGCTGGCGACGTCCCCTGAGGATGCTTATCGATTGGAAAAAGAAGGGAAACGAGCCGCATTTATCGGGATGGAAAATGGCTATCCCATCGGAAAAGATCTTTCTCTCGTAAAAGAATATTATGACAGAGGAATCCGTTACATTACCCTCTGTCACTCTGGCGATAATGATATCTGCGATTCCTCTACTGACAGGCGCAATCCAGAGGATAAAGGCTTGAGCGACTTCGGAAGGGAAGTTGTTGCCGAGTGCAACCGTTTGGGAATCATGGTGGATGTCTCTCATGCTTCAGATAAATCCTTTTTTGATGTGCTCGAGGTGACAAAAGCGCCGGTGATAGCTTCTCATTCCAGTGTGCGCTCCCTTTGTGACCATCCGAGAAATTTTTCTGATGAAATGCTCAAGGCTTTAGCTTCAAACAATGGTGTTATTCAGATTTGCTTTGTCTCAAGTTTTGTAAAGAAAGCAAAGCCCAATCCAGAAAGAGAAAAAGCCTTGGCAAAACTCAGCGAGAAATACGGTTCCTGGAGTGAGGTGAGAGATGAAAGCGTGCGAGAGAAAATGGAAGATGAATATATGGACATCTATGAGAAATATCCTTCAGAAAAGGTCACAGTCCAAGAGCTTGTCGACCATATAGATTATGTCGTCAACTTAATCGGAGTAGATCATGTTGGCCTTGGAACGGATTTTGATGGTGGAGGCGGTATTGAGGGCTGTGATGACGTCAGCGAATTGCCTAATATTACCGAGGAACTTCTCCGTCGCGGCTATTCAGAGGAAGATATCCGGAAGATCTGGGGCGCAAACATCATGCGCGTCTTCAGAAAAGTCGTTGAAATAGCAAAGAATGTAGGGGCTTGATTCATCCGTAGGGGCTTGATTCATCAAACCCACCTTATAAATATTATAGGGGTTTGATTCATCAAACCCGCACTTATAAATCTCTTAGGGATTCGATTTATTTAATTAAAATTGTAGGGGTTTGATTCATCAAACCCACCTTATATATATTGAGATGATTCTATTTATCAAATACATCGTTTTATTTTTAGAATCAAAAATGTGGGCTTGATAAATCAAGGCCCAACAGAAGATAAATCAAATGCCTACGGAATTAATTCCTTGTATAAATTGTAAAAAAATTTTACAAAAAACCTGCTAAAATACTATTGATCTCCCACTATTCCCCTTGTTCAATAGGATAAACATCCTGTCAAGTTGGCACAAAAATTGCCTTTAATTTGCTATTAACCTGAGGATTATTTATGATTTAAGTAAAAGAAAATGGGCAAAAAGTTCGATATCTATGTAACTTGGTGCCTTGTTCTTGTGTTGGTCTTTGTAATCCCTTTGTTCAGTTTCCAGGAAAAAAGCGTCAACGAACCTCGCTACGGCGGAGTTTTTCGACTGAAATCATTTACCGATACTTTTAGAACGGAGTTTGATCCGATAAGACAAGAGTCCTCTATCTTTATCTCAGAACAAATTTATGATGGTTTAGTCAGACTTGATAAAAATTTGAGCATCGTGCCTTGCTTGGCCGAGTATTGGGAAATCTCTCCTGATGGAAAAAAACATACATTTTATTTAAGAATGGGAGTCAAGTTCCATCATGGAAGAGAGCTTTCTGCAGAAGATGTGAAGTTTTCCCTAGAAAGGATCCTTGATAAAAAAACTAACTCTCCTTACTACCAATTCTTCTTAACAAGAGTTGTCGGAGCTAAGGATTTCAGGGAAGGAAAAACAAAGGATGTTGCGGGGTTTAAGGTCTTAGATAAATACACCTTCGAGATTCACTGGACAAAGCCTTTTGTCTCCGCTCTGTATCTGATGAGTATGCATTTTTGTAAAATTCTGCCTCGTGACCTTGTTTTTGACCAGGGAAGAAGGTTTTTCTTTAAACCGTCAGGCACTGGACCTTTCAAGTTTGACTATTGGTTAAGGACGTCCCAATTGGATATTGTTGGAGTCCGGCTGAAACGAAATGAAGAGTATTTTGGCGGGAGACCCTATTTAGAAGCAGTAGAATTCTGTCCTCTTTTTACTCTTGATCATTTCTTGAACAGGGAAATAGATTCTATTCCAGTCGTGTCCGAGAAGCTGCTCACTCCCAATTATCAGATTTTTCAGGATGGCTTACTTCACCCTATATTCTTAGGAATGAGCTGCCACATTCCTCCCCTTGATAGAGCGATCGTTCGAAAAGCCATCTTGCTTGCTCTCAACAAAAGGGAAATTGCTCGAGATCTTTTTGATATGAAATACGCGCGTCAAGTGATAAATAACTATATCCCCTCAAGACTTCCAGGATTTTTCCCCAGGGATGACGAAGAAAGCTATGACTTAGAGAAAGCAAAACAGATGCTTCAAGATGCAGATTTTTCAATCGAGGAAGAATTTCCTCCTCTTACCTTGCTTATTGATTTGCCAAGAACAGAAATGAAGTTAAAAATTTACAGAGCACTCCGCAAGCAGCTTGATGTGCTGGGGATAAAATTAAGATTAAATTATTATAGATCTCTTAAGGAGATAAAGAACTATAATAAACCCTATCTTGTTTTTACAGGGAGAGAGATGAGCTTTCCTGATCCTGAAGATATCATCCGGCCTCTCTTTTTTTCAAAATCCGTTTTTAATATTTTTAATTATGTTAATCCCGAATTGGATAAGCTTCTTCAGGAAGCCGAGATTGAACGAAGCTGGACCAAAAGGATAAATCTTTTTCACCAAATTGAGAAAATTTTGATTTCTGATGTTCCCGCTCTTCCTCTTTTTTCTCATCAGAACAGAGTTGCCATGCAGCCTTATGTCAGGGGAGTCGAAGTCCCTTCTTTAGGATTTTATTATTTAGATGCCAGGAAAATATGGTTAGATAAATAAGAGAGCAAAAGTGAAATTACGTATGTCCCTCCAGACAAGATTTATGGCTTGGGCAATAGTTTTACTCACGGTGCTTTTAGTTTCGATTCTCTTGGTTATTGAGCAGCGAGAAGTCAAAGCCATTTTTGAAGGGCAGAAAGAAAAGGGAGTATTAATTGCTAAAAATATTGCTTACCTGAATTTGCCAGCGTTTATTCAATGGGATGAGGAAGGAGTTAGAGAGAATATCGAAGAGCAGATAGACGAAAACCTAGTCTATGTTGTCTTTTATGGACGCTACAATAATCTTTTTGTCGGCACTAGTTTTATAGAAAACTATAAAGAAACTTATCTTTACAGCGATCTGGGGGAGGAGGTCGATGAAAAGAGCTACCTCTTTGAGCAGAAAAAGTTTGTTGATGAAAAATCAACACAGATTCTGAGGATTCTGGAAATTGAAGTTCCGATTTTTGTGCGAGGTTCTCCTAAGAGATGGGGTTCGATAAAAATCGGCCTTTCTTTGGAAGAGATGCGAGCAGAAATTCTGAAGACACGCCTGATGCTGATCTTTATCGGCTGTGGAGGGCTTTTGATAGGTGTTTTTGGAGCGATATTATTAGCCAGAAGGATAACAGGGCCGTTGAAAAAACTAGTTGAGGGGACAGTTAAAATATCCAAAGAAGATTTTTCTCAAAAGATAGATATCACCTCCCAGGATGAAATCGGAAACTTAGCTCAGAGTTTTAATGATATGAGTCGCAAGCTTCTCCTGGCAAGGGAAAGAATGGAAGCTGCTAGTAACAAGCTAATCCAGGCAGAAAAGCTGGCATCCATCGGCAGTATATCTGCCGGTATTGCCCATGAGATAAGAAATGCGTTAACATCAGTCAAGCTAAACATCCAGAAGCTTGTTCAGAGTGATCGATTGGATGAGACAGAAAAAGAACATTTAAGCATATCCCAGGAAGGGATAGGTCAGATGGAAAAGTTCGTCAAAGAGCTTCTGGATTTCACTCGGGTTTCAGAACTGAATTTATCTCGCTTTTCTCTCGAGCAAATACTCGATGAGTCTATAAAAACATTAGCTGACACTCTGGAGTTGAAAAAAGTCGTTCTTGAAAAAAGTTACGAAGAAGGATTACCTCAAGTTCTAGTGGATGCTGATAAATTGAAACAAGTTTTTTTAAACCTTCTTCGCAATGCCTTTGATGCTGTGGAAGAGAAGGGCAAAATAAATATTTCTATCTCTCTTTTGAAGGAGCAGGAAGGAAGTAAAATTAGAGTATTTATATCTGATAATGGCTGTGGAATTCCAGAAGAAAAAAGGGAGACTGTTTTTGAGCCTTTCTACACCACGAAAGCTTCTGGAATTGGCCTTGGATTGCCTATAGCCAGAAAAATTATTGAACAGCACAGAGGGACTATAAGAGTTAAAGAAAACGCAGCCCAAGGCACTTCTTTTGATATTCTTATTCCTACCGAGGAGGAAAGATGAAATCAGTCCTAGTCATTGACGATGATCCTTTGATCAGAAAGACTCTCTCCTCTTATCTCTCTAAGAAAGGATTTGAAGCTTCAGTGGCTGAAGACGGAGAGGAAGGGATTCAAAAATATGAGGAACACATTCCTGATTTAGTCATACTGGATATTCGCCTTCCTGATGCGGATGGCCTTGAAGTTCTGGGCAGGATAAGAGAAAAGAATCCCAACGCAAGTATTATAATTATGACTGCTTACGACGATATGAAAACGACGATAGAAGCTATAAAATCAGGAGCCTTCGAGTATTTAGTCAAGCCTCTTGATTATGTTGAGCTGGGTTTGACCATTGATAAAGCTTTCCAGATAAGAAGTCTGGAGGATAAGTTCAGCTACCTCGTTGAAGAGAAACAGAAAGAATACACCATAGACAACATCATCGGTCGTTCTGTTCAAATGAGAGAGGTGTTTAAGTTAATAGGCTCGGTAGCCAACACCCGAACCAACATTCTTATCCAGGGTGAAAGTGGAACAGGAAAAGAATTGGTTGCCAAAGCTATTCATTACAACAGCTCCTATAGAGGGGAGCCCTTTATTGTCATCAATTGTTCAGCTATTACGGATACTCTCCTGGAGAGTGAGCTCTTTGGTCATGTCAAGGGCGCTTTTACGGATGCTGTTTGTGAAACCAAAGGAAAGTTTGAGATAGCTGGCAAAGGGACTTTGTTCTTGGATGAGATCGGGGATATTTCAGCAAACCTTCAGTCAAAGTTGTTAAGGGTAATCGAGACAAGAGATTTCATGAAAGTTGGAGGAGAGAAAATCCTGAAGACGGAAGCAAGAATAATTGCGGCTACGAACCAGGATCTAAAAAAGCTGATTGAAAAAGGCAAGCTCAGAGGAGACCTCTACTATCGTCTGAAAGTAGTTGAAATTGCTTTGCCTCCACTCCGTGATAGAAAGGAAGATATTCCGGAGCTAGTGGCCTATCTTTTAGAGAAAATAAACCGTGACCTGCGCAAAAATGTGAGAAAAGTTCCTCCTGAAGTGATGAAAACTATGATGAATCTTCCCTGGGAAGGGAATGTCAGGGAGCTGGAAAATGCTTTAATTCGGGGTGTAATCCTGGCCAAGGGAGATGTTATCCTTGATGAAAATTTGGCTCTTGAGATAGGCGACAAGAAGCTTTATCCAAAGCAGCTTGTTCCTTTAAAAGAGGTTGAAAAGGACTACATACAGCATGTCTTGAAAGCAACCAAAGGTAACAAGACAAGAACCAGCCAAATCTTACAGATAACCCGCCCTACCCTGGATAAAAAGATAAAAGAATACAAACTTGGTATTTAGACTTTGATTTTAAAGGATCACGTGACAGAAACCGGGGGTTTTGCAGGAAAATGTAAGCAACCTTTCTGCACCACAACCTGAACATCTTATCCTCACCAAGCCGCACTTCGGATCGCCGCCGTCGAGATATGCAATATCATAAGAAGGAATAGGGACGAGGTCTCCAAATTTAATATCACAACGGGATGGGTATTATTTAATCCGGAATATTGAAGCCTGACCCTTTAATTGTGTTAAATGGAAAAACAAGATATGTTATCACCTATTTTACACACCGGCGGAAACCTAGGGGATATGTAAAAGAAGGTCTTTAAAAAAATACGTTGAAATTTACTCAGTATTGAGTAATAATTTACTCAAACTTGAAAAAGGCCCATGTTTGATTTATTCACAAAGTCAAAAATTCGCCAAAAAATTATTTTGCTATTCATATATAATCAAAATAAGGAATTTTATCTAAGCGAAATTGCTAAGATAGTCAAAACTTCTGCCGGCACTGCCCAGCGTGAACTCAATAAGCTCCTGCAGGGTGATTTTCTGGTTTTTAAAAAGAAAGCTAACCTGAGCATTTATATGCTTAACAAACGTTATTCACTTTTAAAGGAAGTTGAGTCAATTATAAAAAAAACATTCGGCATTGAAGTTGAATTAAAAAATAAATTAAGGAAGATTAATAAAATTACTTTTGCATTTCTTTTTGGTTCTTATGTTAAGGGAGGCTTTAAGTCTGATTCCGATGTTGATCTTTTTGTCATTGGAGAGGTGGATGATGATCAGGTATTTAAGGCTGTAAAAAAAGTAGAGGAGATAACCGGGAGGGAAATCAATTATCATATTGCTGATAAAAGTGAATTTTATAAGAAGAAAAAGACAAGCTATTTTTATAAAGAGATCGTCGAGAACTATGACCTTCTGATTGGGGATGAGCATGAGTTTAAAAAACTTATTGGATGAGTTGGTAAAAGAAGGAAAATTAAAAAGACAACACACAGGCGTTGATTATCTTAATAGTCTATTGGAAGCAGCTAAGAGAAATTTTGAGGCTGCTGCCTTAGTTAAAGGAAAGGTAGATGAAGCAGCTTTCAAGCTTGTCTATGATGGTTTACTTCAAATTGGCCGCCTCATATTGCTCCTGAATGGTTATTGTCCTGATGACGGAGGGCAGCATAAAACAACTTTTTTAGTAGCTGGTGAATTATTAGGGAAGGAATATAATGATTTAGTCAATAAAATCCAAAGATTTCGAATAAAAAGAAACATTTGCATTTATGAGCCAAAAGGATTAATAAATAAAAGCGAAGTTGAGGCTATATACAGAGTATTCCAAGAATTTTGGCGAAAAGTACGAATTTATTTGAAAGAGAAAAATCCGCAACTGAAACTTTTTAATGAATTTTAACATCTGTAGCATAGGAATTTGGCTTCTGTACCTGCCCTGATTTAATCACATTTTTGTTTGATCTCCGCTCTCTGAGCTCCCTTACAGCCTATATCATAGAGAAAAATTTTGGTCAAACACAGAGAAATAGGAAAAAGAGATAGATTCACAGAAAATATTATGAAGAAAGCTCAAAATGAAGTAGACTTCAATGTTTCTTCCTCTTGGCTATCAGCAAATCTTCAAACCTTCTCCTGTGACATTCCTCACAATAATTGAAGTAAATGCTAATCAAGACTTTTATTTTAAAGGATCTCGTGACAGAAACCAGAGTCGCCATTACTGGGAAATCTTCTCAATTGAAATCCAGAAGTTGAAAGTACGTCCAACGTCATCAGTTAAAGACTTATAACTCGGCAAATTATCTGAGTCATTAAGGTAGTACTGAAGGTCGAACCATCCCTCCACATCTCCGGATATGTTTCTCCCTGTCCAAGCCGGGAAAGGAATATCTTCAGAAAAAAGTGCAAAGTGTTCGCGTACATTCTCGGCAGTGTAATAGTCAAAATACCAAGTGAATCTAATATAAGTCTCTTTATGTTTCTTATTAAAGGTAATAAAGAGTGCGCCATTGTAGTAACCAGTTTCTCCATAACAGCCATCAAAGACATCATCTGTTCCTTGTCCAGCGTCATATTTCCTTTTCCACGATACATCGGTCGAGAGTTGCATTAACAATGGTATACGTTCCGGGTCTATCATCGTTCCGTTCGCATGGAGAAAGTTGTGTGCGTCATCCCATTCAGCAAGGACATAGCCATGCTCATTGCAGCCCAGGCCCGTATCGATGCCCATTGGTCCGGTCGTTGAAAAATAAACTCGGTAAAGAGCTGGTTTGGGCACAGGTTTAGCGGGCGGCTTCCCCTTGCTGCTACTTGCTTGACCCAGCACAATGTCGGGGCTAAGCACTAGAAGGGCTGCTAAGCCTACAACAAGCAGTACGAGCCCTATTAACGTTGCTCCCCTCAGTCTCAAAAATTTCGTCTTATTCATCCTTTTCCTCATTTTAATTGGCCTCCTTTTGTCTAAGAAGTTTGATGATAAGTTTGGTTTTCTTTTTCTTAGACATTCATTCCTAATTTCATTTCAATTTACCTTTGGAAGGGAGAGGTTTCAATGGGGCGGCAGTCTCATTTTTATCCAAATTTGCCCCTATTACTAGGACTCCAGGCCTATTTTTGGACTGCCCCAGCCTGTCCAGTTTCTATTGACACTCGATCTATTTCTAAGGATAATATTGCTGACAAGGGTCTGGTAGAAATAGAACCAATTATTCAGAAAGTAGTCGATTCTAAATTAAATTTAATATGACTCAGACTCAGTAAAGGGAAGCATACCTTAGCAAAAAGAAGCCATGGGTCCTAAGACATTTAAAGCGCCAACGGCTAAGTAGGTTCTTTCTCAGATTAGCCGAGAACTAGGGCCTGACGCGATTATAGTCTCCCATCGAAAAATACTGGATTCAGAAGGCAAACTTCGTGTAGAGGCCACCGCATCCTCTAGGGTAGGCGGAGTTGTTCCCGGGGGAACACCGCACATCTCGGAGAAAATAACCACAAAGTTCAGCTCAAAAAAAATTGTCATCCCTGCATTTATGCTTATTGCTATTGCAGCTCTGATTTTGCTATCAGTGTTTCTTATTAAAAGGCTGTCATTAAGGAAGCCTATCCTCCCCACGCATAAGCAAATTGTCTTTACAGGAAACGCTTATTTACCAGCAATATCGCCAGATGGGAAATTTATCGCCTATGTAAACCATGAAAATTATGATGAGCAAAAGGTAATGATACAGGATATAGTGAACGGCCAGGAAATTGAGGTTTTTAGTGGCCAAGAATTCTCGTACGAGCTACGGTGGTTGCCAGATGGCTCTGAGCTCTCCGTTTGTGGAGGAAAAGATGATGATTGGGCAATTTTTGTTGTCACTCGACTCGGCGGAACGGTACGTCGACTGAAATATGCACCCTATTTTGCCTGGTCACCTGATGGTTCTCAAATTGCTAAGATTTGGATGGCTAGTAAAGAGATCACAATTACAAATGAGTCGTCTGGTGAAACTACATCCATTCCTTTAAAGGGTTCTTTCACTTTTATTAAAGGTATCGATTGGTCGCCTGCCAATAACTTCCTTTTATTCCTTACATCTGATGACGAAGAGCGCTATGCCATCTGGGCAATATCAACCGATGGAACAACACAACGCATGGTCGTTGAAGATGATGTTCCACTTTTTTCACCTCGTTGGTCTCCCAGGGGTGATGCTATTTACTACTTTCGCCGCAAGGGGCTGCTAAAAGACCTTTGGAAGATTCCTGTTTCATCAGATACTGGAAACCCAATAAAACCTGCGTCGCTTGTCCTCTCAGATTTACAAGCGGGTGATTTCTTTACCTTCACGAGCGAAGGAACTAAGATGCTGTATACCCGAGAAATCCGGTCCTCCAATCTATGGCTGGCCACAATTGAGGGCTCAGGAAAAGATCAAAAAGTAAAAACTAAGCAGCTCACAAGAAGTACATTATGGAACAAATATCCCAGTATCTCGCCAGATGGAAAAAAGGTTGCTGTGTACTGGAATCGGCGTCCTTCTCGTGGGCTTTGGGTCTTTCCTATTGAGGACTCTTCCCAGGCATTTCTTCTGAAGGAGAATGCTTATCCAGTAGGATGGTCAGCTGATGGCAAATGGATATATGCCGCAGAAGAGATATCCGGGACCCTAAAGATTTTCAAAATCTCAATTAAGGGGAATCAGACTAAAATCATACTAACTATACCATTCACTTTAGAACAGGGTTGGCCAAAATACGAATATGTAAGCATGATCCCTGACGGGAAGAAATTTGTCTTTCCGGTCTATAAATATCACTCGGATGTATGGATGGTTGAGAATTTTGATCAGGAGATGAGATAACATGTTCTTCGACTTGAACTTAGATGGCAGCCGTTGCGTGAGCATCCTCGCCTCCAAAGGCTTATAGAAGGAGGAAAATAGGTGATAAAGGTCTTGTTTATCGATGATGACCGCAGTCATCACGAGTTGACCAAGGCACAGCTTGGCCACTTCTCTGATGATATCGCTCTCGATCACGCTGATTCCTCTGAAGCCGCCCTTGTTGCTCTAAAGGATGAAGTTTATGACTGCATACTTAGCGACGATCAGCTGCCGGGAAACGACGGCATCGAATTGCTAAAAACCCTTCGAAGGGATGGAAATTCAATTCCATTTGTTATCCTTTCCGAAATCGATGATGAAGAAAAACAGAATTTTAGGGAAAAAGCTCATTCCGACGATGAATTCAACGTAGCAGTTGATTTTTTTCACTTTGATGTACTCAATTATTGGATACATCGGCTTGTTGATAAATACAGGCAATTCCTTCAAGAAGATAAGCTTAAAATTGGTTTATTTCACACTTCCCCCGAAAAAATTGAGGAATTGCAAAAAGCAATGAAAATATTAACAAAGAGAGAAGTTGGAATACTAAGCCTGGTAGGCGCTGGTAAATCGAACAAAGATATTGCGGACGAGCTATTTATAAGTTACAAAACTGTCAAAAATCATGTCTACAATTTATTCTCCAAACTCGGGATTCATACCAGGGCGGAAGCGATTCATTTTGCTCTAACCATGAAAATATCCGAGTAACATTAGATATCGGAACATCTCAGTTCATTGACGTAAAGACTTTGCTCACTCAATAAAGTTGGGATAGGAAATTCCCTTTTCGGCGCGCTACGAATCCCCAATAATTTAAATATAGGAATTTCTTTTTTTAGGTTAGAAGACTTCTTTTTAAACAATGGAGTTGATTTAGGATTGTAAATGCTTTTTACCCCATGTAAATATTTTTTGAATTAAGGCTTTGCCCTCGGGCTGAGTATATATTCTTCCCCTTGTTATCCGGACGTCTATTTGTTAAGCCTGATCCCTGACCCGCCTTTAAAGTTGTAATAGTCTGAAAATATCTATGCTACTTAACTTATTTAAAATTATATAGTTATATAAAGCTGTCTCTCTCGGCCATCACATCCTGATAATTATTTCCCGAAATTTGCCCCATAAAAATTGCTCTTGCAGTTTCAGATTCAAAGTTTTATAGATTGGCACAAAATATGCTACTTCATTTGCATTAAGGACTAACAGAAATCAAAGAGAGATTAAAATAAACAAAATGTCCGAAAAGAAAATCATAATTGTCGATGATGATGAGTCTATCCGGAAGACTTTTTTCCTGATTCTAAATAAGAATTATAGAGTCTACCTTGCTAAGGATTCAAGAGAAGCTTTGCAGCGTTTCAAAAGAGCTGAAATTGACCTAATCATTGCCGATTTCAAGTTACCTTATCTTGACGGCGTGGAAATGATCGCCAAATTCAGAGAATTAGGTTATCGAGGAAATGTCATCCTGATTTCTGCCTATCCAGACCTGGTTAAGATTGATGAATTATCTCGACTCTCTATTTCTCATTTCTTTGTAAAACCCCTCGATTTAGATTCACTTAATAGATCGATAGATCATCTTTTAAATTCAAAGAAAACTTAAGATAAATCATTTTTGACTCCTTCCGTAAAATTAAATTAGAATTAAAAGCAAGAAAACTGCGGAGAAGTTTTGATGAAGATGAAAATTCAAAAATTAATTATGTTCCTCTTTTTATGGATTTTTCTAGTTTTCCCTTTTTTAGGGAATAAGGTTAAATCTGAGGTTCAATCGTCCAAAATTATTCCTGAATCAGACAATGTGTTTTCTTCCTCAGAGTCCTCAAAATCCGGGGAAGAAAAAATATCTGAGTCCTGGATGGGAGTCTATATGGGTGGCATAAAGGTTGGATATAGCCATAATGAGGAATTTTCTTTAATAAAAAACGGGAAAAAATTAAAAAAAAGCTTCAGTGAATCATGGATGAAAGTTGCTCGCTTGGGTGGTAATTCTATTGAGATAATTACTGTGCAGGAATCAATATACGATGAACAAGGAAAACCCTTAGAATGTATTATAAGGCTAAAAATGTCAGAGAGTGAGACTGTAATGAGAGCTGAGATAGGCCCGGATAAAATTTTATTCAAATCAGGAGATAAAATCATAAAAGAGTTGCCTTATGAAGAGGAGTTTTACCTTGAAGTCCCTGTAGAAAAGATCATTGAAGAGGAGGGCTTGAAGCCCGGAAATAAGTACAATTTTAAAATATTAGACTTTACTTCCTATTCTCTCGTGGATTTTAGTTTTGAGGTGATCGGCAAGGAAGACGCTTTAATCTTGGGGAAAAAGATGAGACTGTGGCATGCAAAGGGAGAAACCGCTTATGTTATTCCTCTCTCTATTGACGAATGGATTGACGAGAGTGGAAACTCCTGGAGGAGTATAAACAAAACAAGCTTTACAACCTTAACATCCATCCGCATGCCTAAAGAGAAAGCCCTTGAGGTTTCAGAAGAGACTTTCGATATTGCTTTTTCGACCATAATAAAACCAAATGTCACATTCGAAAATCCTCAAAAGATTCAAGGAGTAACATTTAAACTCAGCGGCATATCTACGGATAAAATTAAGAATTTTCCTTTTGATGATGGAAGTCAAAAGATTATAGAGGTGGGAGAAGATTATGCCATAGTTCAGACTTCCTCCCAGATATTCAAAGAAGAAGAGGCCATTCTTTTCCCAGTTAAAGATAAAGAATTCCGCAGATTCTTAAAGTCCAGCGCATTCTGCCAAGCTGAAGACCCAGAAATTCAAAAGGTAGCTAAAGAGATTGTCGGTCAAGAGAGGAATTCTTGGAGGGCTTCGAAGAAGATAGCCGAATGGGTTGAGAAGGAGATGACTGCCAATTATGATGTGGGTTTTGCTACAGCCAAAGAAATTATTAAAAATCGAGAAGGGGATTGTTCAGAGCACACCGTGCTGACAGTTGCCCTCTGCCGAGCTGTGGGGATTCCAGCAAGAGCAGCTGTGGGAATTATGTATGGTCGAGGCATATTTGCTTATCATATGTGGCCTGAAGTCTATGTGGGTCGATGGATTAGTCTGGATTCCAAATGGCTGGCTGTGGATAAAAAAAGCGGCGAATATTACACCGATGCCACTCACATAAAATTAGGGCGAAGCCTTCTTGATGAGAATATTTTCAAGGAAATGGCCCAGGCTATCTCTGAAATTATAGGCAAGCTCAAGTTAGAAATAATAGATTATTATCAAGATAAATAGAGTTTTCCTGCCCAATCTCTTTGGCTTATGCCCTTACAGCTCTTCGGTTATTAAGTTGAAAGCAACGGTTCCCCCTCCTTTGCCAGTTCTAATATCCCTATTTGGCACTATAAATGATATAATCTCTGTTCGAATATTTCCTATGAGTAGATATGCTTCAGATCAATTTTCGCTTTTGTCGTTTTTGGCTTTTGAGACAAAGATTATCAAGATTTGATGAGCAGAATGATTAAATTTTGTCATAAGTGTGGATCCAAACTGAAGTTGAGCAGGATAGAAGAAGAGAAAAGACTGGCCTGCCCAGCATGTCAATGGGTATGTTATGAGAATCCTTTGCCGAGCTCAGCCGCTTTAGTCAGGAATAAAAAAGGTGAGGTTCTTCTGGTGAAAAGGGGACATGAGCCGGGCATGGGGAAGTGGGCTTTACCTTCAGGGTTTATTGAAATTTATGAAACTCCAGAAAAGGCCTGCCTCAGGGAACTTAAAGAGGAAACAGGACTTAAAGGAAAAATTGCGAGATTGGTGGGAGTTTATTCCCAAAAATCGCTGCTTTACAGGAATGTGCTTATCATTGGATATGAGGTCGAGGCTCGAGGGAATCTTTCCCCAGGTTCAGATTCCCTAGAAGCAGAGTTTTTTCCTTTAGACGATCTGCCGGATATTCCCTTCTCAAGTCATAGGAAAATGATAGAGGACGGGGTGAAAGAAAGAGAAAAGTGAAAGCCTGCTTGGATTGCTAACGTTTTATTTTAGTATAATATCTTTTTCTTTCTTTGTTCCGCTATAATATTATACCTTTATAATTTTTTGAGAGGAGGTTTTCAATGAGAATATACATAAGTTTATTCCTGACATTTTTCCTTCTTTTTTCTCCAACTGCGGCCAAGGTGAAAAAGGTTTCTTTTGATGCCCAAGCTGCGTGGAGTTACATAAAGGATTTGGCTCCAGATTCCATGCAGGGACGGGAGAGCGGCCAGCCAAGCGGAGTAATGGGAGAGGAATACATCGCTTCCAAGTTTAAAGAGTGGGGCTTAGAACCAGCAGGGGATAACGGCACCTACTACCAGAATTTTACTATCGAGCACCGAAATATTAAAGTGGGAGTAAAACTGGAGATAATTGCAGAGAATGCAAGGAGAGATTTTTATTACGGCGAAGATTGGAGAGTCCAGAGGTTTTCAGGTTCAGGAAAATTTACCGCTGAACTTGTCTTTGTTGGCTACGGAATCCATGCTCCTGATAAGGAGCACGATGATTATGCTGGGGTCGATGTGAAAGGGAAAATAGTCCTTTTTTCTTCCGATACTCCCCAAGGACTTGAGAAAAAACTGGGCGATGCGACAAAGATGGCGAAAAGAATTGAAGCTGCCCAAAAACTTGGGGCAAGAGGAGCTATCTTTTTCAGACTTTCTACGACTGCGAGTCGTTATTTTCGAGTGAGGTTAGAAAAGGAACAATATAAATCTGATTTTGTGATTTTATCTGCCGAGAGGAAAGTAATGGATTTCATATTTAAAGACCTGAGTACCGAAATCCGCTACTCAATCCCGGCAATGGGGCGCAGAGCCGAACTCCCCAAAACCTTAGAAACAGGAGTAAAAGCTTTTGTGTCTGTCGATGCCATCTTTGATGAAAAAAGGCCAACAAGGAATGTTCTGGCAAAAATAACTGGCAGCGATAAAGTCCTTAAGGATGAATACGTTGTCATCGGCGGGCATATGGACCATTTGGGGATATCTCCGATGGGAGATATCATGAACGGAGCTAATGATAATGCTTCGGGAACAGCGGTGGTTATGGAGATAGCCCGCATAATGAAGCTAAATCGCGCCGAGCCTAAAAGAACAGTCATTTTTTGTCTCTGGGCTGGAGAAGAGCAGGGGCTTTTAGGCTCAAGGCATTATGCAGATCATCCTCCTTTCCCCATAGAAAAAACCGTAGCTTATATCAACATGGATATGGTGGGGCATGGCAGTGGTAAGATACCTTTTCAGGGTGTTTACTATGGTCCTCAAATCTGGAAGCTTCTCAAGGAGAAACTCCCGAAAGAGATACTTGACTATGTCCTGCCTCAGCGCGGAGGCCCAGGAGGCTCAGATCATACTCCATTTTTAGAAAAAGGAGTTCCCGGATTCTTCATAATTACCACGGGCGAAATAAAATACCACCAGAGCCGGGATGATAGTGATTTGATCAAACCAGAGATGTTGAAGAAAACAGGAGATTTTGTTCATGCTGCCGTTAAAATACTGGCATCGGAATCTGGAGATTTCTTCCCTCTGCTCCGGCAGGAAACTTATTATTTGAAATACCAAAACCTCGTTAATTTCGAACTTTCTCCGCTAAGCGAAGTAGTCGCACATCATAAGGATGCGAAAGATTCCCATGTCGATCTACAGCTTTCAGTCATGACGGAAGAAGAGGGCCTTTCAGGTGATGGACTCATGATTGATATCCTGAAAAAATTTCTGTCCGCATCAGAGGAGATAGAGAAAGCGAAGGATCTTTCTTATTATTCTTCTTCAAGCAGGCTCACCAGTGACATCCGCCAGGGAAAAACAACGATTATGGCTGGACTTAAAGGAATCAATGCTTTTCGCGATGATCCGAGATGGGCTCAAGTTTTGGTTAAGCAAGGACTCTACTTCGCTTTTGTCGAGGATCCATCATTTCTTTTCGGTGAACAGGGATTGAGTGAGGAAGGAAAGAACATTATAAAAGGAGTGAACGACAGCGGCCTTCTCCTCCTTGTCAAAGGAATGGATGGTTCGCAAGCCAAGCTTCTTTTAAAAGAATCCAAAAAGCCTCTGGCATTTCTCGATAAGAGCTTACCCGATAAGGAAGTCATGGAACTCATCAAAGAAAAAGAATCTGCATTTGGACTTATCTGGTCCAATGATGTAGATCCTGTTGCTTATTTTAATAAGCTAGATGAGTTCAAAAAAGCCGTTGGCACTGAATATCTGATGATGGTTAACGAGCCGTGCTTATGGGGAAAAGCTGGAAAAGACCAGATGCTCAAGGTGATTACCGAGATTATCAAAGCAAAGTATGATAGAACGGATAGATCCAATATTTATTCTTCCACTTTTCTAAGAGTGTTAGAAAAGGCAAGAGGAGAGTCTTCCCGTGTCGTTCCTTATATGCCCTTCTAGTAAGTAAATTGAATATAAAAAGGGGACAGGCTACTTTTTTGTAAAAAGCAGAGTGCGTAGAGCTGTTGTAGGGGTATGATTTATTTGTAGGGGCTTGATTTATCATACCTACCTTATGAAGATAAAGAGGAATTGTAGGGGCTTGATTTATCAAAAGGAAAAAAAGGGGACAGGCTGCTTTTTCTGTTGAAATAAGGTACATATAGCTGTTGCAGAGGCTTGATTTATTTGTAGGGGCTTGATTTATCAAGCCCACCGAACGGATATAAAAATGATTTGTAGGGGCTTGATTTATCAAGCCCACCTTATTTATGTAAGAATTTTATTCATAATATAAGGAGATCGTTCATTAGAGAACTTATTGTTACGGGTTTGTTTGCTGTCCTTCTCGTTATATATTTTTTTGCAGAGCGTTTTATTCTTAATAAGGACGTGCAAAGAATTCCCCTCAGAATTTGTGTTACCGGGACAAGGGGAAAATCGAGCGTCACAAGACTCATAGCCGCTTCATTGGGAGAGGCAGGTTTCGCTGTGCTGGCCAGAACTACAGGCTCAAAACCTGTCATCATCTTTCCAGATGGGGAAGAAAAAGAGATCAAACGCAGAGGCTCTCCTTCTATTCTGGAAGGAAAGAAGATCCTGAGAAAAGGAGCAGAGCATCAAGCTCAGGCTCTTGTTTTGGAATTGATGAGTATCCATCCTGAGTGCGGTTACTATGAGTCAGTTCAGATGTTTAAGCCTCATATTCTGGTCATAACTAATGTCCGCCTTGATCATTTAGCTCAAATGGGAACTTCAAAGGAGGCTATAGCTCGTTGTTTTGCCTCCAGCATTCCAGAAAACGGCACTGTCTTTGTCCCACAAGGAGAATTTTTTCCCGTATTCAAAGAGGTGGCAGAAAGAATGAGCTCTACAATCATCCAGATTCCTGAAGATTCGTTTGCGGAATATTTCCAGTCAAAGAATAATCTTCCCTCCTTTGAGCTGGAAGAAAATATTCGGCTGTCTATGGGTGTGGCTGAGTTCCTGAGAATAGACAAGAAAGTTGCTCATCAAGGTATGATAAAAGCTCGACCAGATTTTGGAAGCCTCAAGACCTGGACTGTGGATTTGGGTTCACCTCCTCGATGCTGGCATCTTGTCAGCTGTTTTGCTGCCAATGACCCGGAATCTACACAATTTGTTTTATCTGGACTCCTAGAAAAAAAACTTTTCAACGGAAAAAAAATGATTGGACTTCTCAATCTCAGGCAAGACAGAGGAGACAGAACTCTCCAGTGGCTGAAAGCTCTAAAAGAAGGAGCTTTTCCTGAGATTCGAAAGTTCTTCTTCATCGGAGAGCATGCCAACGCCCTCAAGAGCAGGCTGAAATTGCCTGGGAAAACAGAGGTATGTGTCTCTAAGCCCCATGCCCCTCAGAAAATCATGGCAGAAATTGCTGAAAAAGTGAATACAGAAGCTGTATTGATCGGGATGGGTAATATGGGAGGTCTTGGGAAAGAGCTCGTTGGGTATTGGGAGAATATTGGAAAGCCCTATGACTTTTGAGACGCTTTTTATCGGACTTATCGTTGCTATCATCTATGTGGAAATCATGGATATCTATCCCGGTGGGATTATTGTTCCTGCTTATGTGGCTCTTTATCTTGACCTGCCGCTAAGAGTCCTGGCCACGATTCTCATCGCCCTCTTGAGTCTTTATTCTTATAGAATTTTGTCGCGCTTTCTCATTCTTTTTGGGAAGAGAAGATTTGTGATGCTTGTTCTTCTCGGAGGACTTTGGGCTCAGGTCTGGTTTCTTCTCTTACCCCATTTTTTCGCCGATCCTTTAGGACTCAGGGCCATCGGCTGGATCATTCCCGGGCTTTTGGCCAACAACCTGGAGAAACAAAAAATTGTTCCGACTTTGGCCTCCATGTTTACCGTCGCTATCATCATCTATTTCCTTGTTAGCTTTATTAGTGTTGTTTTTTAGGGGTCAGGTCTTGATTTTTGATATAGTCTAATAAAATGGTGAAAGGGTTGACCAGGAAGCAAAATATTATTGAGGCGAGAGGCAATCAATAAATCATGACAAAATTGTTTTTTAGTCGAAAGAGAAATATCCCTAAAGAAGATACTGGAAGAAATCAGGGAGTAATTTTCGTCCTTTTTGCTTTGAGTATTCTGTTTTTTGTGCTGGCCAAGTCTTTTCCTTCAAGGGCAGGGGATAAGCTCAAAGGAGAGATGATCAGAGCTTCTGAAATTATGGTCGAAGCTGTGGATGTTATAAGAGAATGCCGTGGGGAAAAAGGCCCTATTCTTGATAAAAACATAGATCTAAACCAGACAGGACTCATAGGTCTGGAGTTTTCTCGGATAACCACATCCATCGGGAGCCTCGAAGCTAAAAGAACCACCACCAATCCCAATTTTGCTGCTCTCATTGTATTCCTTCTGAAAGAAGCGAAAATAGAGAGAGGAGATACGATTGCTGTGGGGGCTTCCAGCTCTTTCCCTTCCCTGATCGTGGCTGTTCTTTCAGCAGCAAAAGCCATGAATCTAAAGCCCATCGTGATCAATTCGTTAGGAGCTTCTCAATGGGGTGCTAACAGTCCTGATTTTCACTGGCTCGACATGCAAAACTGCCTCCTGAACGCAGGGATATTCGATGCCAAGCCAATTGGTCTCTCTTTAGGGGGGGCGAGAGATGATGGCTCAGATATGAGTCCTGAGAGCCGCTCCTTCCTGATAACTGAGATAAGAGAAAGCGGAATTTTTTTTCTTCATGAGCCTGACCTTAAAAGGAGTGTGGAGGCCAGAATGCGCCTCTATGAGGAAAAAGCAGGAGAGGGTAAAATCAAAGCCTTTATCAATATCGGGGGAAGCTGGGCAAATATGGGAGAGGATCCAGAGATTTTAAAATTGCGACCAGGCCTGGTTAAAATTAAGCAATTTCCTCCATCCGAAAAAAGAGGAGTTCTTTTTGCCATGGCTGCCCTCAAGATCCCGGTTATTCATCTCCTCTACATCAAGGGTCTTGTCGAGCGCTACGGGCTTTCGTGGGATCCCATTTCCCTCCCTCAGCCCGGGAAGGGAAAAATTTATCAGCTAGTCAGGAAAAGACAAACCTCGTTTCTTTTTCTTGCAGCTGCCTACTTTTTACTCGTAATACTTGTCATGGTTTTCCGGAATAAACTGGGCAAAAGATGAATGCTTTAAGGATGAATAAGTAGAGACGTTTGCTCAAATAAAATACATCTATTTAAATTCTCTTATGTTTAGGACTGGATTAGATTATCGTTTCTGATAAATGAAAATTTCTAAGTCGCAGGGAAAAAGAAATACTTCTTTCTATGAATAAACAGAGACAATATTAGCTTACTAATATAAACACAATATATATTTTTACAATGTCATTGCGAGCCCTGAAAGGGCGTGGCAATCCGTCGTTGCGAGCGAAGCGCGGCAATCTCATAGGAAAAAAGGTCGAGATTGCTTCGTCACTTCGTTCCTCGCAATGACAGCTTATTTTACGAGATCGCACAACGTGTTCCGAGCAAAGCGAAGGAATCTTCTTCGCTCCTCGCGAGGACACTGGAATAATTGCGTTCGTATTAGTTAAACTATTTGAAAGGGGTATCTTTGAACTTTTCCGAAGCAGGTTCCCCACCAATTCCCCAGTGCGTTTTTTGGATTTCATGAACAATTACTTCCACCGCATGCGCAGGGACGCCTAAATTTACAAAGACTTTGGTAATAGCTTGTATTGCGATTTTAACTTTTTCTTGTCCAAAACCCTCCCAAACATTTACATGAACAACCGGCATTTTTTTATCCTCCTTTTAAATTGAATATTCTCTGAAGAGAGTTTCGCTATTTATTTTTGATTTTTGTTTTGCCGTAACCCACAGCATCCAGCCATTCCTTCGGGTAGCCGACTCCTCTTCTTTCTTCTGGAACATTGACGTAGCCGTCGTTGTACTTAACTATAAGGTAATCGGCCAGAGCCCACCAATCGTCTACCACTCGCTTGGCTGTTTCATTGGAATACTTCGTCAGGTACTCGCGGCATGCTGCTGGATTTTCTTTGTACAGGGTTTCCGCCCGGGCTTCCACAGAAGCTTGAAGGGTGAAGAAAGTATTTTCGAAATCTGAGTATGCTTTCTTGATGTCTTCACTCATAAGGGAATATCTTAGGTTAGACCAGTTGGAAACAAAGTCAAAAACCCACCAGGCAGATTTTTTGTCGAACACATCCCTTCTTCCGATCTGGTAGGATTCAGGGACTGTGGTGATACCGCCATAAAAGGGAACAAAGCAGCTTGTTTTTGGATCGTCCTCCGCGAACCAGGCAAGACCCCCTATCCAATCAGGAAGCCAGTCTCTAACTTGTAAGACAATACAGTAAGAACAGCGGAAGATGGAGATAGGTCGTTCCCAGCCCACATAACCTTCGGGAGGTCTAGTTCGTGTGGAAAAACGATTGGGATTATTGAAAGGTCCCGCAGCCAGGCCCTTACTAAGGTCATGTTCTGTCCCCTGGTAGAAGTCCCTATGGAGAGCCATCAGAATCTGCTTGGTGACTTTTTTCTCCGGCCTCACGGAGAAGGGATATCTCACAGCCCAGGGGTCAAGTTTCAATCCTGGAGCAAGTGTGCTGAAAACTCGCCACTCCCTTCTTCTGCAGCCCAAAGAATTGCTGGGCGCATAAACTTCGTAGAATTTAAAAGACTTGCTCGACTTTGGGTCATACCATCCCATTTCTTCTCCCAGCGTGAAGACATTCTCAGAAGCCATGAAATTATCCGTATTCTTAATGTTTATCTCTCCTATACGGGAGCGGTTGGCACTCACTGAGACTTCACCCTCCGGAATCCTTACGGCTGCCCAGACAGCTCCAATCTCCAAGGGACCAGCTCCCATTATTTCAAAGAGCCAGGCTTCTTTGGTGTCGATAAAAGTCAGGCACTCTCCATTGTCACCGTACCCATGCTTTTTAACTAGCCCTCCTATCATTTTTATTGCATCCCGCGCAGTGGAAGTTCGTTCAAGGACGATTCTTTGCAGAGCCATGATGTCGAGCTTTCCTTCTGGATTGTAGAGCTCTCTCCGCCCTCCAAAGGTTGTTTCTCCGATACCAAGCTGCTTTTCGTTCATGAATGGATAGGCAACGTCAAAACGGCTGTAAGTTTGCTCAACTTCAGGGATTTCACCGACTATGACAGCCTGTCTCCTCTCAGCCCCGCGTCCGCCTCCTTGGTAGATAGGACGCATCTCTCCCTGCTTTGAAGTTTTCCCAGGGACAACATTGAGCTGGAACTCCCAGCCACCATCGCAGGAATGGGTTGTCATGACTGAGCCATCAGCAGAGGCTTTTTTGGAGACAACTACAGAAGTGCAGTTATCGAATTCAAGCCAAGAATCATCTTCTTGTTCCAGAGTGCTCTTTTTTCCCGAAGGGATAAGTACCGAAAGTAAGAATAAAAAAAGGATGAAAACCACGAAAAATATTCCTTTGTGTTTCACTTGTTGCCTCCTTTTCATTTTTTATTTTATTTCTTTTTTTTCTTTATTATCCATGATGAAAGCATCGTCTGCAAACAATAAAGCGAACAAAAAAGAACAAAAAAAGGGGACAGGTGTATTAGCTCAATAATTCGGTAACACTTTCTGTAAGGATATTGAAGATAAAATTGTCATTGCGAGCGACCGGAGGGAGCGTGGCAATCTCATAAGATAAGAGGCTGTCCTCTTTTGCACAGAAAAAGTAGCCTGTCCCCTTTTTTCCTCGATGCTTCCACAAGTATGTTGGCCAATTTCTGGCAATATTATTCATAGTAAATTCTCTTCGGGTCAGCCTTGGCTGGATCGTGAAGGAAATTTCCTATTCCTTTTTCGATGACCTCGGCATAGCGAGGCACCCCTTTTACCATCACAGATTTACCTGGATTCTCTTCAGACCAGAGCTCTAATATCTGAAGTATTGTTGAACAATGCCGGCCGACCCGCACATCAACAGGCCATCCATTCTCGTCCATTTTCTCAAAGAGGAGCCCGTGTTTTCCAGCCTTGACCACAAATTCATCTTTTCCTTCAAGAAGTAGATCTCTATCCGTTCGTCCTCGAGTTGCATCCAAAAAGGGCTCAGGAGCTTCCAGGAGAAGAGATATGGCCTGGGTGTGGTCGCCGATTTCACGGTGAGATAAGCCATGCAAGGCTGGGGGAGAATACTCCATGCCGATGCTGAATCCTTCTGTGCCTGATATCATCATGGAAGCCAGGGCAGCCAGGTTCTGCCCTTTTTCGTGAGCAACTATGGTGCTTATAACTGGATACTGCAGTTCTGCCTCATGGAGATCGATGACGATATCCACCTGCTCTTTTCGGATGAGCTGGATAAGGGCATAGCAGGTTTTTTCCGTAAGAGTGCCTTTGGCCCGGCCTGGCCATGTTCTGTTTAGATTCCGGATATCGACATAAGCCAGTTCCTGTCGGCTGGGATAATGAATATAGGCTTCAGGATCGGGCCATTGGTCAAGAGGATTTGACCAGCGGTCCCCCATGCGGAATTTTTGTCCTCCCCATGGGGTGGGTATTGTGAAATCCGGTGGATAGCCACCGCCCAAACGCGTCACTGTGGTGGCGCTTCTATTAGCAGAGTTAATCACAAAAACTCTTCCCTGATCAACGACCGCATTTTCTGTGAGGATCCAGGTTGTAAGGCGGGAACCAGGCTCTTCAGGATGAGTTCCCCCTAAGATGAGAATTGTGCCTCCAGGTTTCGCTCCTTCTAAAACATAGATATTTGAATCGTTGATCGTTCCCCTGATGCCCCGGAAATAATCGCTCAATTTTTTTACTTGAGTCACCCCCCGGCTCAGGACAACAGGCTCTTTGAGGTGCCGGCTTTCATAAAAGCTCACACCAGCAAAAACCATGAGAACGAGGCCCAAAGCGATAAGGATAAATTTTCGTAGATAGAGCCAATTATAAGGCATAATTTTCCTCTATTTAAGCCGAAACAATCTTAAAAGAAAAGGTATCAGAATTATTATATAAAGAATTTCCTCTTGCCATTTTTTCCTTTTCAGAAGATTCCAGATGATGAGAAAGGCGATATAAGCTGTTAGTAGATAATAAAGGATTGTAATAATCATTCGAAAATATCCTACCTAAAGATGTCTGATTGTGTCGATTTTTTTGATTTTAAATTCTTAATCATTTCATCACCAGCTAAAATCTATTTTCTAATAAATGAGCTAAAATCTTAATTTTTATAATAAGGTAAAGAAAGCCAATTTTTTACTAAAGACGACCATCAGTGTTCCCACAGCCATGATGATCGCAGCCGGAATAATGCAGTATTTCAAAAACTTAGAGTATGGTTCTTTCATTCCAACGGTATCTACGGTCAGGCGTCCGATTATCGCTGTGGGAGGAAGGGCGTCGCCCAGAGGCCAGATGACGCTCATTCCTGCCAGAGCAATGATAGGATTGAGTCCGATGGTGTTAAAAAGCAAAACCAGAGGAACGCCAAGAACCGGGGCAGCTCCCCACATTAGCACAGCCTCTGAAACAGGAAGAACAAGGCAGAGAGTGATAAAAACTGCAATCAGCGGAAGAGTCACTATAGTAATGGCTATAAGTCCCCGGACTCCGGTGAGTGTCATAATCTGGACCAGGATTCCGACACAGGTTAAAGTCCCGATTAAAGGCAGAAGCTGGTGGACAGTGTTTCTTGAGATCTTGAGAAAATTTATTTTCACGGGAGAAAGCAACAGGCTAATAAAGGCGGCTACCATGAACATCATCGGCAACCCCACTACAGGAAGCGAATGAGGCCAGATTCTTCCCGCAAGCACCAAGAAGAGAAAAACAAGAAAGGGGAGCGAGACTCGAATCCAGCTCATCTTTTGAGGTGCTTCGGGAAGCTCTTTTAGTGCTTTTTCCAGATTCACAGGTTTTCCCCGCCAGCCCAGGATAAAGATTGTAATCAGAGAAAGAAGCAGGCAAGGAAGGAGCAAAGGTAGGAAGAAGCCCACATAGGGCATATTGACTCCTGCTGCGGTGAGCATCGCCCATAAACTTACCGGAGGAGCGGCTGCGCTAAGACCGGCCAGGATAAAAATAATAGCAGCTGTTTTCGGTTTAGAGATTCCCATGTAGCCTAAGACAATAGCTATCATGCCTCCGGTTATCAATACTGTTACGCTTCCCGCACCCGTTAAAGCGCCGGGGAGCAGCAAGAGAAAAGTAATCAGGACGAGAAGAATAGATTTTCTGCGAAAAAATTTCCTGAGGATTCCTCTTACGACGAAAGCGACACCTCCAGATTCTTTAAGGATATTCATGAAGAGGGTGGCTGTGATGAAAATGAGAATGATATCCAGGTAGGTAAAAGCTCCTTCAGCGATGTGCCTGGCTGGAATTCCAACTCCGCCAGCAAGCCCTCCAGTCAGAGCGGCCGCGAACATGGAGATCTCTGTCGAAACTTTTAAAACCTTGGCGACGATATAAGTCACCACCATTACGGCCAGGATTATTTGGGTAGAAGTAAAAATGCTCACGTGCTACAGCTCTTTCACAAAGAAAAATTTAGGGCTAGTCCATATATAACGTGATCATATGTTATTGCGAACGACTTAAGAAAAAAAGGGGGACAGGCCCCATTTTTCCAACGCTCAATTCCATGACAATTTAAACTAAAATAAACGCAATATATATTTTTACAATGTCATTGCGAGCCCTGAAAGGGCGTGGCAATCTCGTCTTTATAGGATGAGATTGCCACGCTTCGCTCGCAACGGCGGATCGCCACGTCGCTTCGCTCCTCGCGATGATACTGGCATAATTGCGTTTTTATTAAATAATTTTCGAACGAGCTCTATTTCTTAAAGAGGTTCTTGAATTCAGAGAGAAGATCTAATGTCTTTTCTGCCTCGATCATGGGAATTTTTTTCTCATTGGCGATTGTGGTAAAGCGGCCGTCTGCATTTCCTCCCTTTATTATAACCAGAAGGTCAGATTTAGGAGCAACAGCGTCAATGCTGAGCTCGTCTGTGTTGTCGCCCACGGTAGCGCCCTGGGCTCTTCTTTTCATACCTTCGATGTGGGCTCCGATGATGGTGATACCCTGACGGTGTGCTTCCTCAATCAACTTCGAAGTTCTGGCCAATTCATCATCTATGGATATTCCAGCAGCTCCCATTCCTTTAAGACTTGCTCCCATGACGATGATAAGGGATTTGTAAGGTGTGTCTGCCTCCTTCATCGCTTTGAGATCCTCAGCAGTAGCTAATTCAATAACCTCATAAGCTTTGGGCTCATGCTCAAGTTTCAACCTCATAAATACTACTTTGAGCATTATAGGGCCAGGACTCTGTCCGCAGGAAGTGATGAGCACAGGAAGCCTGACGTCAGGTATTTCAGGCCGGCTTTCTGAAATAGAATCTGATGCGAAAATAAAAAGAGTGAAAGCCAGGAATAAAGTGAATAGCTTATAAATTCTTTTCATAACTTGCCCCTTAAAGAGAGTATTGCTGGTGTCATCGCGCTCTATTTTAGTCAAGTCCTTAGACGCCGTCAACTTTTTCCCGATTTTCCCATCAACCTATACCCCTTTTCCCTTAAGATAAATAAGGATGTGACGCATCAAATCCTTGAAAGAGTATCCTGCGCAATACCTGCCTTTTTACAGTACGGGAATGCCGTAAGGGCCATCGGGCAGGAACGCTATTTGAGGCTCTCTGCCCAAGCGGAGGCGGAGCTTCTTCACTGCCCAGGCAAAGGACATTTCTACCAGCTCCTGGAGGGTTTTCGCTTTCGGGGCTAATGTTCTGGCATCTGTTCCGGGAAGCCAGGAAAAGGATACTTCAGGAATTTCGAACGAGCAGTAGATGAGGTTTTCAGGAGGAATTTTTTTGAAAAGCCGGGTCCACATCTGGGCCTCCCATTGCTCGGGGACAAAAATCCAGGATGGATCAAGTATCATCTCCATGAATTTTTTTTCACCCAATTCTCCAAGAAGCCGGATCATTCTTTTGTAGTTGGCTCCCCCTACGGGATCAGGATCTGTGTGTTGTGCAGCCAGAACACAGATTCCATCTTTCTTTATCAACGGAATGCATGTCAGGGCTCCTTTGGCTGCCTGGTAGTGATTGACTCCTACAAAGCCTGTATGACTAAGCACAAGGTCGTATTCTTTCTTGACAGGGATTTCAGCCCAGGTTCGGAGTTTCCGAACGGCTGCTAAATGGGCGGACTCCATATGGCCCGCAAAGATTCCTGTTAGTCTGTAGTTTGAGTCGAGAGTGGCGTTGACTATCATATCGCAGCCAGCTATTCTTGCCACTCTGAGTGCTTCTTCATGAACAGGATTTCCTTCGAGGATTAAATCCGCTGCTTTTGGGGAAGAGAGAATAAGCCCGCTGTGAAGGACATAGGTTGAGGATTCTGAAAGAAGGCCAGGGCAGATGGACTTTCTTCCTCCCGAAGCTCCGGCCATGAAGTGGCTTTCGACAAGACCGGTGAGAATTTTCAAATCGCTTTCCACATAGTAACGATTAAGAAGAATTTCACCGCCGAGTTCTGTCTTGCCTACGGAGACAAAATCACTGGATTTTCTGCTATCATGATTGATTATTTGAAGGCCAAGCGTAAAGATTCGCGAATCAAGCATTTCCCTGAGTTCTTCCTCATTCATCGGCCGGTGGATTCCTGTAGACACAAGAAGTAGAATCTGGGAAGGCGGGATTCCGGATTTTATCATTTCGTCAACGAGAGGAAAAAGGATGCCTGATTCTCCCTTATACGGAACCGGGCGTGTGTTGTCTGATATAACCACAACCGCCTTTGCTTTAGGATTGGCTTTAAGTTTTTGACCCACCAGTGTTCTGAGAGGGGGACTTTTTAGAGGATTTGTGAGAGCGTTCCGGATTTTTTCCTCAGGGTTAGAGAGAGGCAGAGCTTTTCCCATAGGGATGACATCAGTGTTGTCAGGAACTCTTACAGGAAAATTACTATGACCCAAATTCAGGATGACTTCTTTCATTTTTCTTCGTTTCGTCTTTACTGCTTACTCCATGCTACTTGCTATTATTTGTGCCCTGATCTTTTCGCATTGGACTTTGCGCTTTTGCTTAAAGTGTTTTTATGAGACTGAAATCTCCATTCAGCGCAGCTTCCAGGATGGGCTTCATGTATTCGTCAACCATGTCAGATGTCATGGGAACAGGCATGTTTTTGAGTTTCGTCTCAAGCTGTGGATTTTTAGCTCCCTGGAGTGCTCTTTCTATGTGAGCCTTGCTCATTCCTTCGATTTCGCCAAGGGTTGTCGGATAGCCAACGCGCTTGCTCAAGGCAATGAGGGCTTTGGCCACTGCCAGCCCCAATTTTTGTCCATCAAGGGATGGTGAAGATTCATCGATCAAGGAGTATTTTGAAAAGAGATGAGCGAGTTTTTTGAGCTGTTTCTGGATGGAGGGGGCAAAGAAGACCGTATAATAAGGATTAAGCAAAGCGCAGGCTCGACCATGACTGAGAATATCCACCAAAGAAAAACTTGTGAGGTGAGCGCCGTTCGTTCCTCCTACCATGATGGCATAACCGCCGAGGTCGGTTCCTAAGCCAAGGGCTTCTCTGGCTTCTATATCAAAAGGTTCGGCCGCAGCTTTTTCTATAGAAGAGACAATAAGCTCGATCCCAGTCAGCGCAATTTCCTGGGCTTTCTCGAATGATTCAGGACTTGCACCGTAGTAAACTTCGAGGCAGTGGGCCAGACCATCAAAGGCGCCATCTGAGGTGAATGAGGTTGACATGGATTTTGTAAGACCATAATCAAAAAGAGCCCTAGGAGGGACAACAGCTTCATCAACAATAATCTTTTTCTGGTTTGTCTTGAGATCAGTTATGTTGGAGTATTTTGTCAGGTGGGCTGAAGAGCCTGAGGCGGTCTGGACGGCAACACAGGGAAGAAGCTTCTTTCCTTCTGCAACTAATTTTTCAGTCACTTTCCCTATACCGAAGTAATCTTCAATGTCGCCATCTAATATTGCCAGGACAACAGCTGCTTTCGTAGCATCGATTCCAGAGCCACCTGAGGCGACAAGGACAAAGTCAGGTTTCTCTCGTAGAATTTCCTCTTTTATCCTCGAAACGTCTTCTTTCGGAGAGTTTGGCTGAGCAGATGGAAAGGGCCCCGCTATTTCCAATCTAGAATCTACCAGGGATTCGAAAATATTCTGGTAGCTGTCGGGATCGCGCCTTTGCAGATTTGTGATTAAAAGAGCTTTTTTCCCAAAAGGTACTGAGAGTTCGCCGATTCTCTGCAGACAATCGATTCCGTAGATATAGTTTTCTCCCTTGAATTCATCAATAAGCGCTCTTGCTTTTTTTTTCAGCTCATTCATCTTTTTTCCTTTTAACTCCAGATTCAATAATATATCATAATTTCTCTGCCATTTCTCTAATCCAAGGGCCAAAGACGCCATATACAGTTTTTTAATTTTATAAAATCTTTTGAGATAATGATTTTTATGTTAGAATATAAATAGAATAGATGACAGGTCCTCTTCAAAACTCGCATTTTTCAGATTTTCTCCAGCCTTCTCAAATTATTTTCAACCTTAAAGCCAAGGATAAAATTCAGGCTATCGAAGAACTGCTGGATGTTTTAATCAAGCAAAAGCTCGTCAAAAATAAAAAGCTCATTTTGACCCGGATTATTGATAGAGAAAGACTGGAATCCACAGGGCTCGGGCACAATGTCGCTCTTCCCCATGCCCGTGTGGACACTGAAGGGGAAATAGCTATCGCCGTAGGGAAATCTAAGGCGGGAATTAGCTTTGATTCCATTGATCACAAAAAAGTCCATCTCATTATACTTATTGTCTGGGATCCTTCTCTTCCTGGCCTTTTTAATCATCTGTTTGCTGGGCTGGCCAAATTCTTAAGGTACCCGGGATTCAGACAGAGGATCTTTGGATCTAAGAATAAACCAGAGCTGTATCGAGTTCTCTCAGAAATAGCACTGAGTTTTCCTCAAGAGGATAGGATTATCAACCGAGCCGGCCTTCTCATGAAGCTTCAAGAAATCGAGAAAAAAAAGAAAAGGGCAAAAAAGGAGCAACGGAAAAAACTCAAAGATCAGGCTAATTTGATTCGCCAAGAACTCGATGAAGCCCTGGTGGACAGGTATGACAGGCTCATGGAAAGATACGGGTTTGCTGTGACTGAGGTGGATTTAGGTGTTTGTCAAGGCTGCAATATCAATGTGGCTACGGGATTGAGCTCAGCCATAGAGGGGAGCAACGATATTTATGTCTGTGAAAACTGCGGCAAATTCATGGTTGCTTCAAAGAATAAAGAGAAATAATTATTAAACCCTGGAGTTAGCATAGATCTTGTCATGGCGAGCGACAAAGGGGAACGTATCAATCTTGTTGGGAAAACTGTCATTGCGGGCGTAGTATGGCAATCTCATCGGCAAAACTGTCATTGCGAGTGACCGAAGGGAGCGCGGCAATCTCTTAAGATTAGTTATTCTAAATTTTCCTTAACAAGGTTAACTGGCTTTAAGAGTCTGTAAACAGGATAGGTCTGTAGCTCTTGACGCCACTGGGAGACAACATAGCGGTCGAAGAAATTCCAGACGAGCAGTCCATCATCGCTTTCTGGCTCAAGAAGGTAGGCCGCTACATTGGCAAGAGGCTGGGCTGTCGCTACGAAAAGAGTCCCTTCTGGAAACTCTTTTTTCTCCAAGTGGTATTCGCCTTTTACTGAATTCAAGTAGTGTCCTTGATAGAGTCTTGAGGCTCCCTTGATCTCTTTTATTCGGAAAGATTCCACCTCCAAGCTCACAGGTTCTCTCAACTTCTCCACTGATAGCCCGTGCTGGAGAAGCTTTTCTGTGATTTCCGGATTGACCTTTGGAATAAGATAAGCATAGGGGAAGGGTACAGATCTTTTCGGAACAAAGTCAGAGAAATAGGAAACGCTGTAGGTTTTTTTCTTGTCTTTTTTCTTTACCAGAGGTCGACCGCTCTCCCTTGGTATGACTTCCATTTCCCAGCCTAGAATAGTGACTTTATCTTTAAGAGGCTTCAGATCGTATTCCACAGCGAAAGTATCGTCTTCAGAAGGCCTCATCCCTCTCTGGATTGTTTTTCGGTCTGCGCTGCGGATGAGCTGAGCGATTCCATCCTTATGGTCAGAGCAGTATTCCAGGATCGAAAGGAGAAAATAATAGCAACCCATCACCCTTGTTTTGTAATCAGCATAGGCATAATTCTCGTTAAGAATGGCCAAACGGTTCCTCAAGCTGATGTAATTGGTTAGGTAACGCGGCTGAGGACCAGAAGGACGCCATCCTTTTTCCGGATAGTTGAAGTCCATAAAGTTTCCGTAGGGAATGGAGAGCACCTTGTATTTTTCCCTCAGGTTCTTGTCTATCGAGGGCATCATTTTTTCCCTCATGTATTTGATAAGGGAAGTGTCGCCGTTAGGGTTGAGCCCCCAGACATAGGTTACAGGCTCCTCATGGTAGGAGCCGTTGGTAGTATGACAGTCGACAAGAAGGGCTGGATCCCAGCGCATCAAAACGTTGCGAATCAGGCCTTGAACCTCGGGACTCTCTAATTTTATCCCGTCCCGGTTTAAATCGAGGTTTTGACCGTTGTAGCGAACACCAACTCCCTTTTCCGGTCCCACCTGGTTGCGTCTGTTTTCCGGACTTATCTTTTCATTGCCATCAGCGTTAAAGATAGGAGCGATGAGAATCACCAGTTTATCCAAAAAGGGACGTTTTTCTTTTAGGACGATGTCTCTGGCAAGCATTAGTGCGGCTTCTTTTCCTTCGACTTCTCCAGCATGGATATTGGCCTGGATATAAACCACTGTTCTCCCATCATGAGAAAGAGTCAGCGGGGAAGAAGGAACAGGCTCTCCGATGACAAGGAGGGGAACGGTTCTTCCTTCTGGGCTGACACAAAGAGTTTCCACTCTTAAGAGGGAACTTTGACGCTGGAGCTCTTTTATGAAATCTGTTACATCAGCATATCTTGAGGTTGCAGTGAAATTACTGGTCTCTGCCACGGTTAAAGGCTTTTGCTCTGTTGAGGAGAGGGCCGAAAGGGGAGAGATAGAAAAAATAAGAAGCAGAATCAGGGAGAAGTAGATGAAAAAGATTTTTCTTTCATATCTCATATAACTTTCATGTCTCATGGCATTTTTGTATTTCATGGCATTTTTCCTTACGTGGAATTAAGGAACTCAGTCCGATTAAGGAACTCAGTCCGATTATTGTAGGGGCTTGATTTATCAAGTCCTCATTGTAGAGTGTACGAGTTTATAAGAATTTAATTTGTAGGTCAACGAGGACAGAAAAAAGAATTAGCTATAGAAAATCGGGACGGTCCCCAAAAGAGCAATATTATATTTCGTAGGGGTTTGATTCATCAAACCCACCGGTTTAATTGCAGAATAAAAAATGAGGGCTTGATAAATCAAGCCCCTACAGAAAAATAATTGGTTGCCTTTTTTTCATAAAGGAAAAGTATTATACTCAAAGTGAAAGAAAAGGCTCCCTTTTTAAAATGGCTACTTTTAGCGTAAGCAAGGAAAAGAAAGATGCTCTTCGCCAGAGGATGGAGAGTTTAGATGTCTTCGAAAAAGATATTGTGGAAAAGTTTATCCGCTCCAGCGGAAAAGGGGGGCAGAAGGTCAATAAGACTTCAACCTGTGTCTATTTGAAGCACGTTCCTACCAAGATAGAAGTGAAGTGTCAGAGGGAGCGCTCTCAAGCAATAAACCGATTTATAGCTAGAAGAATTCTCACAGATAAAATTGAAAGGATGATTCGAGGGAAAGAAAGCGAAGAGCAGCAGAGGATTGAAAAAATCCGCCGCCAGAAAAGAAAGCGTTCAAAAAGAGCAAAACTCAAGATGTTAGAGGGGAAAAAGAAACAATCCCAGAAAAAAGAAGCACGACAATTCCGTCCTAAGTTGGATGATTTAGAGGAATAACAAGCGTGCTTACAATGAACCTGCCAGCACAAGGAGTGTATGCAGGAGCAGGTTTGCTCCTTTTTCCAAGTCTTCCCATTTTATCATCTCCTGCGGCGAGTGGCTTATTCCGTCCAGACAGGGGATGAATATCATTCCAATTTCGGCAACGCTTGCTAAAATCTGTGCGTCGTGGCCTGCGCCGCTGGGAAGTGTCATGAACGGGTATCCCAGCTTCTCGGATTCTTCCTTCATTATATCTATTATCCGAGAAG